>Ga0326727_10000743_pt1 | contig 130987 bp, 109 predicted proteins | sample MB2enrmetagenome_FD_207643 | JGI IMG/M metagenome (GOLD analysis project Ga0326727, IMG submission 207643) | Lab enriched peat soil microbial communities from McLean, Ithaca, NY, United States - MB29MY | ecosystem: Environmental > Terrestrial > Soil > Wetlands > Peat | place: USA: New York...
AGTCATAAACGGCCAGTACACCACCAAGCACCAAACCAACAAACGAGCCTACGAGGTAAGCTAACTGATTAAGTCCCAATGCCTTGCCTCTCTCCTCTGGCGGAAAAGCATCGGTGACGATCGCCGCGCTGTTCGAGAATAGAAAAGCAGCTCCTATCCCTTGAACGATTCTGAAAAAGATCAGCTCAATTGCTCCGAAGTTTCCGGTGTTAGGCGTCAGGTAAAGCAGGACCGACCCGATAGTGTAAACCAGGAAACCTAGATTGTAGAGTTTCACTCTGCCGAAGATGTCTGATATTCGACCGAACGTGACTAGAAGTGTCGCAGTTACAATACTGTAGCCGAAGAGTATCCAGAGCAAGTATTCGAAGGACGTGAACGGGTCAATCGCGATTCCTCTGAAGATGGCTGGAAGTGCAATCTCCACTATGGTGATGTCTATTGAAGCCATAAACACTCCAAGTGTAGTGTTCGAAAGAACAACCCACTTGTACTCAACCATTGAACTTCTCCCTGGCGTATAGCAGCTGATGATTTCGTTGAAATTTTCGTAATAGACGACGCCAGGATAAATTGGCTCATATTAACTAATTGCTATAATTTCTCGAAATTCTTTGGACCAGGCATGTTGAAACGAAATCGTTAAGGAAATAAATCAGTTAGTCGCAGTAGCCTTGCAGGAGTTATGAAATTGGATAATTGTGCCAAACCCTGCCTGAAGCCTAACTGCGGTACATGTGACAGGGAGAACAGTCACGAAAACAATCACCACTGTGGTAAATGTAAATCCTGGTGGCATTAGTCGACTGTAGCCGTACAGTTCTCAACCCTGACAATGAGCAGCCCGTGTCAGGAAAATGAGTCTGCATAATTAATCCGATAAAGACGAATAAGTCTAAATTTTCGCCTTCTGATGTGGCAGCTCAATGCCCAGCAGAATCACGAAAACTCATCATAACTGAATATCAACTATTAACGCGAAACAGTTATCATGCGTGAGAATTAGCCATCCGGCTAAATACTCACATTGAACACTGGAATTGTTGCTACAGGGCTAGTCTCATGCCCTTGAATATTTCAGACCAGCAAAGAAGCACAGAACTTGAGCAAGAGCCCCAAGAAAATTCTTCGATAGACCATACATCTGTGTTTCGTTATAGAGATCTGCTGGAATCAATCTCTGATATAGTTGCTGTGTTAGACAAAGAGCTACGTTACAAATTTGTGAACAGAGCCTTCGTTGAGGCGGTTAATCTTCCGAAAGCGAAAATACTGAACAAGACCCCAGCGGAGATATTTCCGGGAATTGAAAAATCAGCTTGGTACAAAGCAGCGAAAACTGTTCTGACGACCGGTAACGCCCTCTCCGTCTCTTCTGAGCATGTGTATGAGGTTGGGCGAAGAAAATGGTACAGATCAAAGATCTATCCTGTTCCAACTGGAATCTTGAGTATCTCAGCCGACGTAACCGAAAGGATACTGGCGGAGGAAGAACTCCATCGCCAAAGCAACTTGCTTCGAAGTACACTTGACAGTCTGATTAACGGCGTCTTCATTCTCGACAACGTTAAACCCGATCCCGATTCTCGCTTACCACTCATAGTTGACTGTAACACTGCGGCGCTCAGGATCTTCGGATATGATAGGAACGAGCTAATTGGAAAACCCCCCAGCTTTCTGTACGCCAGTAACGAAGCTTTTCTAGAATTCCAACGGCTCTTATTCTCGGCTGTGGAGAAAGGTGAGCTTCCGTTTAATCTGCCTGAATTTCAAATGAAACGGAAAGACGGAACCGTATTCACCGCCGAACGCACCGTCGACCGATTAGTGAACGACAAGGGAGAGAATACGGGTTGGGTCACCATCATCAGAGATATCACCAAACGAAAACGATTGGAAAACGAAGTCAAGCAGTACACCGAACATTTAATGGAATTAGTCGCCGAGAGAACTGCGAAGTTAAAGGAAAGCGAAGAACGGTATCGATCGGTTATCGAGAACATACCATACGTTGTTTGGGTCCAACGCGATAAAAAAACCGTATACATGAGTCAAAATGTAACAAAAATCTTGGGATACGAACCGAATGAAATCATCACTGACGACTTTCGCTGGAAAATAAAAATCCATCACGACGATTCAACGAAAGTTGACACTACTCTAAATGACCTGTTCGCTAACAACACACCTTTCGATATTGAGTATAGAGTGCAACGTAAGGATGGAGAATGGATTTGGTTACACGAGCGAGCAGTATCAAATATCGAAAGGGAAGGCGCACATTACACCTACGGAATATTTTCAGACATAACTGAACGTAAGAAGTTGGAAGAAGAACTTCGTTCCGCTAGAAATGAATTGACGCACGTAATTTCCCTAAACCCCGCCGTGATCTTCATCGAAAAGCCATCCTCCGATCATTTGGATCTGATATCTACCTTCGTAGGCGACAGCGTCCTGTCATTGCTTGGTTTTGAACCGGAAAATTTCGTTGGGGAAAAAGGCATGAAATTCTGGGCCGATCATATTCACCCAGATGATTTACGCAAATATCGAACAGAGATACCCAGTCTCTGGAAAGACGGACAGCATACATTCGAGTTCAGGTTCAGGCATAGGGACGGCAACTACCGCTGGATACGTGAAGAGCAAAGAGTAGTACGTGATCCGAAAGGAAACGTGCAGGATGTTGTCGGCTACTTTAATGATGTAACTGAACGTAAGAAGTTGGAAGACGAACTTAGTTCCGCGAAGGAACAATTGGAGTATGCGGTGTTCTCCAATCCCGCAGTAATCGTAGTATCCAAACCTCTTCCTGACCTGTCAGATTTTATTGGAATGTTCCTCAGCAAGAGCGTTAGTTCGGTATTGGGATGGGAAGCTGAACAGTTAATCGGAGAATCAGGAGATAAATTCTGGAAGAGCCATATTCCAGTTGAGGATCTGCGAAAATACAAATCTGAAATACCTTCACTTTGGAGGGACGGACATCACACGTTCGAGTACAGGTTTCTGCATAAAGATGGAAAATATCGTTGGATACGTGAAGAGGAAAAAGTGATTCGTGACGCAGAAGGGAACGTGGGGGACGTTGTAGGGTATTGGATAGACGTAACTGAACGTAAGAGGTTGGAGGACGAGCTTCGTTCAGCGAAGAAACAGTTAGAATATGTTGTTACAGCTAACCCGGCGGTAATCTACTTCGCAAAACCTCTGCCTGATCTCTCTGATTATTCATCAACATACATGAGTGAGAATGTTTCTTCGCTACTAGGATTCGAATCGAGAGACTTCACTGAACGCACGAATTTTTCGGCAACACGCATTCATCCAGATGACCTCATAGTATTCAAGCAGAAGCTACCCGGCTTATGGAAGAACGGGCGTCAAACGTTCGAATACAGATTCCTCTGCAAGGACGAGAAATATCGTTGGATTCGAGAGGAGGCAATACTAGTACGCGATGCCGCCGGAGAACCGCAAGACGTGATTGGATATACCATAGATTTCAGCGAACAAAAGAAGCTAGAGGAAGCGTTGCGAACTAGCGAACAGAACCTGCGTAAAGCAAACGAGAACCTGGAACTGGGCATTGTTGAAACGACCGAACAGATAGAAAGCATTGCAAAACTGCGGGAGAAGTTGAGGCAGACGCCCGATCTCTCCACGGGGCTTGAGATGGTACTCGAAACCATCATCTGGGAGTTCGGAATGGAGATCGGAGCGATCTTCACGTTCGATCGAGAAAAAGGGCTCGCGAATCTGCAGGCTGTGAAGACACGATCCGAAAACCTGTCGCTGCAACAAACCTACCCGTTGAGTACTCGGTTTATCGAATTCGAGGCGACTCCAGCAAAGAACATCGCAAAGCTCGTAGCAGAAGATGATAACAGCGTACTCCGAACAAAAACCGTGTACAGTACTGCGATCATCATAGGAAACGATGTTTACGGAGTATTAACGCTTGGTAGTAACAAGACGGAAAAACTCACCGATACCGATCTAATCATCCTTGAATTTTACACCGAACTAATGTCACAAACAATAACGGAACGAAGGCTGACAGTTAAACCCGTTCGAGAGAGAGAAGAGACGACAGCTCCGACCAGCTGGCCGGCTCCACTCAAGAAACCTGAACTCGAACTGGGCAGCATATACCTAACGAATAACCAACCATTCGCTTACGAAATCTTCACGAAATTTGTTTTAGCCGGATCTGAGGGGTTGTGTATAACACGTGAACATCCATCTAAAATGCGAAAGAGACTCGGTCTAGAGAAGACACCGATCGTTTGGTTAACTGGGGAAGCATTCCCGAATGAACATACGATAGGCTCATTGCAAGATCTCTCAATAACCCTAGGAGACTTCCTACAGAAAGCTGAACACCCCATCATCATGCTCGATGGGTTCGAATATCTGATAACGAACCACACCTTTGAATCATTCCTCAAATTCCTACAAATCATCCGAGACCGAGTTCAGAGCCACAACGCCATCCTAATAGCACCGATAACTGAGAAAGCGTTCGAACCACGCGCACTAGGACTCATCGAAAGAGAAGCAACAATCCTAGAACCAAAACCCCAGAAAAGTAGCTAACGTTCTCATTCCGAGCACTAGTTTTAGTGCTTGGTGGTTGCCGCGTCGTAAACCGTGCGTCCTTCCTTAATCGTTTCAAGAATCTTGATGTCGTGAATTGTTTCCGGATCCACTTTTGTTGGGTTCTTGGATAGGACTACAAAGTCAGCTAACTTGCCCTGCTCAATCGAACCTTTCCGGTTCTCCTCGAAGTGCTGGTAGGCGGACCAGAGGGTCATAGCCTTCAACGCCGTCATAACAGGCACGCGATGGCGTGGACCGAGAATATCTCTGCTACGCGTACGCCTAGTGACCGTAGCCTCCAGTACCCTCATGGAATCTGGTTTCGCGACTGGCGCGTCGTGGTGGGAAGTGAACTTCATCCCTCGACTCATCATCCAGCCTGTTGGGGAAATGTCATCCGCTCGTTCCGGGCCGATGGTTTGTTCACGGTGCCAGTCTCCCCAGTAGAAGGTGTGCATGGGAAACAGTGAGGGAAAGATGCCGAGCTCCTTCAACGGATCCACCTGATCCTCACGGAGAAACTGGCCATGAATCAGAACAGGACGACGATCACTGGGTCCATGTTTTTTGGTTGCCTCACGAATCGCAGCAATATACAGGTCGATAGCCGCCTCCCCGTTCGCGTGCGCCAAAACCTGCCAGCCGTTAGCGAACGCATCATCAACTGCCTTCAGGATTTCCTGATTCGAAGCTGAAGGATAACCCGCATAATCCGCAGTGTAACCTTCAGGTGGTACGTAGTATGGACGATCGCGCCACGCAGTTTTACCTTGAGGTGAACCGTCGACTATTATTTTTCCGCCGCCGACACGAAAATGATTTGAATATTCTCTACTAAGCCAGGGTTTAGCGATCGCCTTCACATCCGTTAAGAGATCTGGATAAGCTACGACGTCGATAGGCAGCCCTCCCTTTCGTGCGACGCCAGCCATAACCTCCACTTGTAATATTGAAGCGCGGCCCTCTTGTGCAGTTGTATACCCATAACTAGCGTACATTGCCACGCCTTTCAGGAACATCGCCTCCATGAAATCCTTCGGTTGATCAAACAGCCTAGACAACACCATGAAATGCGCGGTCTCCTCAAGCACGCCGTTCGGTGTGCGACCATCGGCTTCGCGTCGAATCACGCCACCCTTCGGATTCTCTGTTGCGGCCGTGATGCCGCATAATTGGAGTGCTTTACTATTGCAGACGCCTAGGTGGCCTGATGGGTGGATAATGTAGACTGGGAGATCCTTGGATACTGCGTCGAGTTCATGGCGGTTCGGGGGTCGGCGTTCGGATAATTGGGATTCATCGTATCCGAAACCTACTATCCACCCCATCCGTTTCACTATATCCGCATGCGCTTCTGAGTATGTGCGTAGGATTCGTTGCACCGCCGGAATGTCAGTACCCTCACCGTCAGGTGCTGGTAGTAGGTTGGCAAAAGTAGCTTGACCGCCCACACCGTAAACATGGCTATGCGCGTCAACAAAACCCGGCAGCAGAGCCTTACCTGCAAGATTTACAACTCTCGTACCATCACCTTTCAACTTGAAAACGTCATCCATGCTGCCCACCGCGAGGATCTGGCCGTTCTTAACGGCAACGGCTTCAGCCGACGGTTGAGCGTCATTCATGGTGATGATGTCGCCTCCGTAGTAGATTGTTTCAGCCAACTTTCCTGAGGGATCCATACTGTTTCACAAACGCTCTTGCGTCAATGAACACTAATAGCGATCAGAATTTACGACTTTCCACTCAACCCTGACGGGGAGTAGAAATTTGCGCGTCTTCAATTAGAAGTCTATCAGACAGCCGAGCCCAGGAATAACATTGATGTGAATAAAATGATTAGATGCGCGTTTAGGCTACTAATATTTGACGAGGTATGAATAGGCTGAGGGAACTCAGCATCGCTTCCTGGCTTATCCTAGGACTCATACTAGTCGTCGCACCAGTGAACGCCCTCGACCAATTAACGCATGTAGTAGAAGAACTAACCAAAAACTAACCCAAACAACCTCACGTAGAACCCGGATTTTTACTGTGCTGCTGAGGTCATACTCGAGTGAAGCCATATTTCCTCAATCCATCCTCGTTAATCCAGAGGCTGTAACAACCTCTGCGCTGAATCTTCGAATAGTTACATTATGATAATTTTATGGCGTATTTGGCCTTGGGCGCACATTTTCTAGTCGTGATCGTCTCATGCGGATCGCGTTCTCTCCATTTCTTCTTTAGGGCAACCTCGCTTCGTTGAGTGACATCGGGCGCCATTTGCGTAGTGAATCTAAGACTGGTTTTCGAATTACGATAGGCGTAGTAAGTCTTCAGGTGTGAGGTTGGCTTGTCTCAGGATGGATCTGAGTGTTCCTCTTGCGAGTTCACGATGCATGGGAACCACGACTATCAACAGCTCTTTGTTTCGGCGTCTCTTCAATCTGATATGACTTCCCTTACGGCCTACTACCTCGAAGCCGATCTTTGTCAGAATCCTAATTACTTCGCGGCCGGAAACTGCGGGGAGCTTACTCAAGGTCGGGCAACTTTAACCACTGTCACAATAGGCCGACTACTTCCTTCAGGAATCTTAGCCTCGTCATCCTCAAGGTACAGTTCGATTGCCTCTCGCAGGTTCTCCAATGCGGCCTCGAAGTTTTTCCCTTGGCTGGTTACGCCAAGCTCGGGACTAGTTGCAACATACCATTTCCCTTCTTGGGTGACAACCGAGGAAAAGTCAAGAGACCTCTTGGCCATGCCGTTCTTCCCGCTCTACAGAATATGAAGTGCATTAGTTAATAGTTTCTCAGTATGAGCTACGATGAGAAGAACAACTATGCGTCTTCTCGCCTGATCTCATCCAAACGCTCCTTCATATCATGAAATGTTCTTTCGCTGCTTCCTATCAGGTCGATAGTGGAAACTGCTTTTCTAGACACGATTCGTTCTCCCATTATCTACAACCTCCAGCTCTGCCTCTAACATTTTGTATTTGTAACGAAATCTCTTGTAAATACTTGTTTGTCCCTTCCTAGTCACCGTGACGGAGGTTAATGTTAAATGGCCTTCGTCAAGAGAAATCAAAAAGATCAATCCAACCCCATTAATTCCTGTGTAGACCTGTAGATATTCTCTTTAACGTTGGATCACGATAATATGTTGGAGGATTTGAGGTGGCGACGGCATTCGTTTTCATGAATATCGATCCAGGCACTGAAATCGCAGTCTTGAAGATACTTCGACAGGTACCAGAGGTTAAAGAAGCCTATTTTGTGTACGGCGTTTATGATGTGGTCGCGAAGGTTCAAGCCGACTCAATGGATCGGCTCAAAGAAGTGATCAGCTTGAGGATTAGAAAACTCGACAAGATCAGATCAACCCTAACCACCATAATCAGCGACTGAGATTCTCTCGATTGTAGGTCAGATAATCAGGCAATCGGCTTATATTGAACTACGTGGCGTAGTTAAATGTGAACTACGGGTCATAGTTTTTTCGAGGGGATAAGGGAGCTTTGGGAAAACGTAACGTAATAGTATTGTCATTAGTTTTTTTCCTTGCTGCAGCGGTTTTTGCGGCAAGTGGCAGTCCGGTGTTTGCGCAGACCCCGTGTATAGCGCAGACAAGTTATCCGGTAGTCTCGTCGCCCCAAGGTAATTACAATTTTGCGGTCACGGTGCCGGTTTCGGCGTCGTGTTCGTATACTGTTGGGTCGCTTTTAGCGGTGGGTGATGCTTATGATACCACGGTCAGTTCGGATCTTGGTACGGTGAGTACAGGGCTTAGTTTAGTGGGTGGAGGTAGTTATAGTGGTCAATTGCTCTTCAGCCTACCAACCTCAACCCTAGGTCATACGGTGCAGTTCTCTGTGTCCATTTACAATAACAACAACGGTCAATCCGGATCGCCGTTGGCGACTACTTCCCAATCCGTAACGATAGGTTCAAGCTACAACCAAAGCTACTGTCAACCAGGTTATTCGAATATAGGGGGAACCTGCTATCAATCAACCAACAGTTACTGTCAATCTGGCTACTCAAACATAGGAGGAACCTGCTACCCTTCAACCTACCAGAGTTACCCTTACAGTTCCTGCCCACCAGGCTACGCGTATGCGGGGGGAACCTGTTACCCTCCAACCTACTACAGCAACTGCTATAATGGGAACCCCTACGGCGGCAGCTGTTATTATCCAGGATACTCAAACAACTACTACTCTAACAACTACTATGGTGGCGGCTACAATGGTGGCAGTAACAATGGCAACTGGAATAATGGTAACTGGAACGGAAACGGCAACAACTGGAATAATGGGAATAACAACTGGAATCACGGCAACGGAAACAACAACTGGAATAACGGAAACGGCAACAACAACTGGAATCATGGAAACTGGAACGGTAACGGAAACGGTAACGGTTACGGTAACTGGAATAACGGGAATGGCAACTGGAACCACGGAAACGGTAACAACTGGAATAATGGGAATAACAACTGGAACCACGGCAACTGGAACGGTAACGGGAACAGTAATGGTAACTGGAACCACGGTAGCGGTAACTGGAATAACGGAAACGGGAACGGAAACTGGAACCACGACAACGGACATCATCATCACAGTTAGCCATAGCGAACCGACAGCGCGCCGTAACTCAGAACAAAAACCCCTTTCTTCCCATTTCTTCTTGTCCCTAAGTTGGGACGTAGTCTGAACACCTTGCTCCGACAACTATAGGATCATTGTCAGTATTTGATATTCGTAATTGAATTTGGATTTCGTAAGCAAGGTCCATTTTTCTGTGCGGATGCTTGTGTGCACTAATTAGCAAGAGACCGGGGTACAAGCAACTCTGAGAAAACAAAACGGTTAAAGATTTATACGTTCACCGAAGGTTAACCGAAAACTTGTGAGAGAATTGAGCAAGGACCAAGGCTATGGTTTCGCAATCTTCCTCGTCTCGATCATAATCGCAATAGTTTACTTGGTAATGTTCTTCTCGCCTTGGATTCCAGGACTCCAGACACCTCATTGGTGGTTTGCATTAGCAGTAGGGATACCAGTGCTGCTTTTCGTATTGCTCGTTCTCGTTATATCTGGATGGATTGGCTGGACTATGTTAACCACTCCACCACCCGCCCCGCTTGAACCTGAACCCGCCGCAACAGAACCAAGCACAGACAAAGATACGTCGGCTGAAAACACGACTGCGAAGACGCGAAAGAAGAAGTAGCGTCACCGAACGACACCCTACAGTCCAGTATATCGATGACAAACTATGTGACCTAGCTTAGCCCTCCCACCTGCACTACAAGCTGATCTGCAAAAACCAATCTTCAGATCCCGGAGATGAAGTCCCTCCCGAACTGGACTACAACGTTGACTGTTGAGACGTAGCCTGAACACGATTTATTAACTCGGTTTAGATCGATTCGTTTAAATCTGCATTAGCCGAGAATCTCGGTAACCACGGTGATCGTAGATGCTAACCGAACCCAATCCTCAACGATCTAAGCAAGTATTGGTCTGTCCGATTTGTGAACGCGCCGTGGAAAATCATACTGAACTTGAATCGATCACCTGCGTCAACATCAGAAAAATCAACCCAATCCAACATGACGCTCAGAATTCCATCACACAGTTAGAAGCATGCGACAAATGTCTCGAACAAGAAACAGCCCTCAGACAATTATGGTCACTCATACAAGACCGCGCCCACCCCACTAACTTCACATGGCGTTGCACAAGCTGCAACCAAGAACGACAACTCACCATAAACTGATCATTATAGTAAGTATGGCGTTGCCGTGTTGGAGCCATACCTCTGGGTTTGCGCCAACTGCGGATGGAAAACCGAACAATCGGTTGACACTTGCCCTAAATGCCAAAACCGTGTATGGGGAAAAATATCCAGAATAAAGGAAGCTGGATCAGGCGAATCCGCGAAACCTAACGTAAGCAAAAAAGTTCAATCCCCCCAGATTGAAGAAGCCGTCAAGAATTACTTACAACAAGTAACGAGTCTGATCAATTCAGTTGAATGCGGAAAATGTCACGCGATCATATACAGACCGGAAACTAAATTTGATAGGAAAGCCTTCGAAACCAGCCTACGCAACCACTACTCAGAATCATCCGAATGCAATCCCAAAGCATCAACTTAGTTATGCAAAACCGAAGAGCTCGGCATCTTGGTGTTTGAGGAAAGACGAGGTGCTCAGGGAATGGTTGCTCAGGACGTCTTGGGCATCACAACGGCTAGGGTCGGGGCCTTGCTGCTGGATTTGATATTATTCCTCAAAGCAGCCATTTGGATCAGCCTCTCATGTTCGCAGTGATTGCACGGGAGATAATCGAAGAATCCGTGAATATAGTTAGCAGTTATTTTGTGGCATCTGGAACATTTGAACCAGTAGAATTCGCTTGGATCTCTCCAACCAGATTTTTGCACTTGGGTTGCTGGTCTTCTAACGCCAAAATTGATTAAGATTCGGTCGAAAATGTTGGGTTGTTGGAGAGTCGTTTCATCAACTTCAATACCTCTCTGAGGCTGTGGGTGAAGTTGCTCCATCGTCGGTTGCATCGTTTGTTGTGCTGTGTTCATCGCTAGAGCACTACCATAGTAGTGTGCGTCTTTTCATAACGTGATTATGTTACCCAAACAATCGAAGATCAGCGACAACTTCAACACCCAACGCTCCATTTCTGGCTGTTCTATGTTGGTGGAGCTCAGGCAAACCAGCCAATCGGTCTTTGTAGTTTAGAGTGAAGTCAAATTGTCACTTCACATGGGTTTGATCAGTCACACGAGTCCCATGTCGGGCGCAGGGGGTTCGATGTTCTCGATGACTCATGACCGCAGAGAGTTCGAGAGAGATTCTGCTCGGACACAGAGTAGGGAACTCAGCGGTCCGGACCGTATGGAAGCAAGGCAGAAGGTTCGGTTTATGTCTGTTAATTTTGTTTGCGATATGCTCGCAGGTCCATGCGTCCCAATCCAATGTGGCGGTACCTATAGTGTGGGATGAACACGCCCTCAGGCTCAGCGTAGACGTACCCAACTCGAACAGCTGGGTATACAATGCCACCCTAAGTGCGATGAATTCATGGAATACAATCCAACAATACTTCGTAAGCCATTATTACGCAAACGACACGCAACCTGATAGGTACTATTTCTATGCAGCAAACAGTTCCGATGCTGACATCCAGATAACTCCGCTGAATACTCTATCATTCCCCAACATGATCGCATATACCCAGAATCTTGGCCAAAACAGATTCCACATCTACGTAGCAACCGAAGTGATGACTGATCCTGGCATGGAGAAGGAATACTACCTAACCCTACTCCATGAGCTAGGTCACGTATTTGGAATAGGAGACGTATTCGGCGAATACAACGATGTTATGGATGCGGTTGTATCAAACTCCACCATGCGGATATCCACACCGGACCTGTACACTATTAGATTGCTAGCAGTATCAACACTAGCACCAAACACATTCGTATACCTACCACCAGCACTACCATATACACAGTTCACGTTTAACTAATGGATCAACAAGAGTAATCGATATACTGCCTAAGAGATCCGCGAAACCTATGAAATCCAACGTATTTGAAACAAGTAACATTTGATCGTCAAGCCTTTGAGAGTAGAATAAGAGAACACTACTCGAAATCCCCCGAATGTATCTCTCAATCCTGAAACAAGTCCATCAGCCTCCGTTGCGCGATAAATAGCGGGTGGGAATTTTCGGCTAACTCGTATTTGCCATTCTCGTTTCGATCTGCCAGGCTACGAATCCGATGACCGCCAAAGCAAATGCTAGCATACCCACGTCATCCAACCGCCAGTTGAAGGGCGGAAAGTCGATGTGAGACGAGAACGACGCGGGCAACCAATCAGGATGAGTCACTTGAAGTAGGACCACGTAGAGCCAGACAAGCAAACTGAACAGAAAAACCGTTAGAAAAGCGATGCGCAGCAATTCGGGCTTGCTTATGAGTTGGTTACGTCGTCTATCATGGCTGATTCGGTTTGGCACGTAAATTCGGTCCTAACGGCTGCGATCGATTCGTTCCTTAACGACTCTTTCAATTCTTAATTCGCTACGCTTCATCAGTAACGCGAGTGTGCCGACGAAGAGTGCCTGGGCGGCTATAATCACGAGGATCTCACCTGTGATCGCCCATCCGACCCGGAATCCGAAACCGTTCAGCCACATCCAAAGAACCCAGAGAAGCATTGCGGCACCGGGTATGGCGGCTAAAGCTGCAGTGATAGAAAAGAGGAATATTGGGTTATAGAGTCTTGCGAGTGAAATAATTGATTTCAATATTTCGAATCCGTGTACCCAAGTCACCAGTTTTGCTTTTCCAATTCTGGTTCTGTAATTGATCGGTACCTCTGTCGCACTGCCTAGCATAGACATCTGAGCAAGTATCTCAGCCTCAACGCTGAACCCCGCAGATTGCAACACTAAATGCTGAGCTGCACTCCTTCGTAGCAAATACATTCCGGTACACACGTCAGAAAAATTAGTGCCGAGCAACGCGTTAAAGAACGCGCAAATGAACCCATTCCCTATTCTGTGGAGTCGGCTGATATTTTTTGATTTCCTGGAGCCAACTATCTCGTCATAATTCTTTGCGTGGGCGAGAAAAGTGGGAATATCGGCAGCGTCATAAGTGTAGTCTCCATCCATAACCAACAAGTATGGTGTTGAGACATTTTCGATGGCAGTGATGATGGCGCCGGTCTTTCCTCCACCGTGCTGCTCAACAACCACAACGCCCTTTGCTTCCGCGTTCGCGACAGTGTTATCGACTGAGTAACCATCGACCACGAGTATGTTCTGATACCCATTATGACGAATATCATCAATGACAGCTACCACCCCATCCTCCTCGTTCAGAACCGGTAGGACGATGGTAACATCTTTCTCCGTGACGGATTCAAAGCGCTCCTCTTCAGCCTGAGCAACTCGGAAAGGAGTTTGTTTTCCACGAACCCGTAACGCAGACTCGAGCATTACACTATCGTGCCCCTTTCCTTTCGACCTTTATATATAAACAAAAGTGATTCCGCATGCAAACTCTAGGTTAAACCCACGGCATTCGCGCACCACCGATCATTTCGGATAGACATGACAGTTACAATGACGAGTGAATGTTTTTTCAGAAATAATTACGTGCACACCTCAACGGTTAGGCAAGTGAGTGGTCCCGTTGAAGGTATTCGTGACTGGAGGAGCAGGATTCATAGGCAGCCACCTCGTCGACCGATTTATCGATGAAGGAGACGCTGTGACTGTTTACGATAATCTTAGTTCCGGAAGAAAGAATTTCTTAGAACACCACATGGAAAAACCGTATTTCAAGTTCGTGAAAGGAGATCTCTTGGATGCTGAACTCCTCAGGAAGAGCATGGCAGGCAGTGAACTGGTATGTCACCTAGCCGCGAACCCCCAAGCAATAGAAGGAACACGGAACACAAGACTGGACCTAGAACAGAACACTATTGGTACATACAATGTTCTCGAGAGTATGCGTATAAACGGCGTAAAGAAACTCATCTTCACCTCTAGCGGCACAGTTTACGGAGACATACCCGACATCATGTTGAACGAACAATTCGGACCCATGCTACCGATCTCACTCTACGGTGCCAGCAAATTAGCATGCGAAGGCCTCATCTCAGGCTTCGTCGCTCTCTTCGGCGTCCAAGCATGGATCTTTAGATTCGGAAACATTGTAGGCGATCGCGCCACACACGGCGTAATCTATGATCTCCTTCTGAAACTTAGAAGTGACCCGAAAACGTTAGAGGTCCTAGGAGATGGAGAACAAACGAAACCATACGTCTGGATGGATGACTGCTTGGACGGAGTCCTCTTCTGCTTAAAGAACGCTAAGGATCCGATCAATCTATTCAACCTGGCACCATCCTCAGTCACCAGCGTTAAAACAGTCGTCAAAATCCTACTCGAAAAGACAGGGCACACTGAAACGAAAGTTCACTACACGGGTGGCGTGAAGGGTGGCGGAGGATGGCCGGGTGACGTGCCGAAAGTCAAACTTGACGCATCAAAAGCTATCAAACTCGGATGGAAACCAAAATACACCTCAGATGAAGCAGTAGCGAAAACCATCGAAGCACTAATACGATAAACTTTGTCCACACTTTCACTAATAATCACCTCATTCAACCTAAAAAGAGAAAACGACGTTTCAGAACTACTCGACAGCATTAAAACCCAAACAAAACAAGACTTCGAAACTATACTCGTCATCGAAGGCTCTGAATTATTCGAGTACGTCAAACGACTTGTTCACGAAAAATCCTTGAAAAACGTAAAGGTGCTGCTCAACGAGGGAAAGAGAGGCCTCTGCGAAGGGCGCAACATTGGAATAGAGAAGTCCTCAGCCGACATCCTAGCCTTCGTGGACGATGACGTCGTCCTAACCCCCTTATGGGCGCAGGAACTCGTGAACACTTTCTTCGATGAATCAATCATCGCCGTGATGGGTTCAGCTTATCCTCTCTTTGAGAATCCGTCAGACAATTGGCTCCCACCAGAACTCGACTGGCTACTTAGCTGCACACGTTACTTCCCCGACCAGTTGATGGAAATAAGAAACGTTCAAGGATTCAACATGGCATTCAGAAGAGAAGCGTTTGAGAAATGCGGTCTCTTCCCAACTGAATCAGGATACTACCGAGGACCAATGCCTGAAGACCTCGCGTTTTCTATGACGGTAAGGACGAAGACGGGAAAAAGAATGCTCTACAACCCAGCAGTCAAAGTCTTCCACAGAGTACACCCATATCGGCTAGAATGGAGATTCATAGCTAGAAGAGCATTCTGGATAGGACGAACCAAAAGGCTGCTCAACCGAACCTATTCACATTCAACGGATGAAGACTTACTCTACCTCGAAAAAAATCTGCTCGTAAAAATACTAAGAGCGTTTCCGCAATCACCGAAAACTTTTCGCGTAATGAAAGTAATGCTAATGACCGTATTTTCCGCGGGAATGGGATACATGTTTCCAAACATCTCCCCATCAAGAGCACCAGCAGGACAATCAGCAGAAGCCTAGCAACAAAAGTTCGATCGAGCGTAGGAAATCAAGATTGCAGATTCTGAGTCTGAAAAGGATCACCTTCAATCTTCTTCTCCCTGGAGCCGAGAATTATTACTCCCACTAGAAGCACTATGATGATACCCGCGAGGGCCGCGAAATCACTTGAATTAAGACCATAGGTAATGTAAGCCGGTTCGTTAATTGAAGTAGAATTTAGGAAAGTCGTTGCCGACGTCTGAGAAACTTCCAGCGTAGTTGACCGCTGAAATACTGAAGCCGAAGCGGTTGTAGCAATGTATGAAAGAGAAACTATTGTCGTCGAATAAACCACTTCACAGTTTATCGGACCGTTTCCTTGCTGACAAACTGTTTGGGGGATGGAATAGGTGTTCAGTGATACTAATGAGATAACCCAAGTTGTCAGCGAGAGCCCATTGTACAAGGAGACGGTATTCGACACGTTCGTAGTGGACGCCGTCACGGTTCCACTTACAGTGGCCGGCACTAATGGATACGCTAACCCAGCAAGCGTTGCAATGGCCAAGATTAGAATAATCGTGAATATTTTTTGCGCGATTTTCGATCGCGAGTTCATAGTATGAGACTACGAAAACCGCCGGAAAAGGCTTTAGTTCCAAACCAGATGGTAGGAGACTTACAACATCTTTTTCTAACGGTGAAGAGGCGGCTGCTATTTCATTTCTTTCAGGTCATTTAGTGCCGCTTCCACTCTTCTTTGAGCCTGCTCGTCTCCTAATTTTCGGTACATCTCCAACGCCCTCGACCCGTACTCCTTAGCCTTTTCGTAACTCTTGGCTTGTCGTGCCAAATCAAACAGCAGACCTAACGTGAATAACATTTCAGGGGTATCTCCGAGCATTCGTCTAACCTCAAGGGCCTCTAGGAGGTATCTTTCAGCCCTGTCGTAGTTTTGACGTTGCTTTGACACTACGGCTAACCATTCGAGACTTGACGCTTCTCGTCTGGCGGCGTCTACAGGTATCTTAATCGATTTATTCTCTTTCTGAGTCGTCAGGTTTTGATCTTTAATTTCTGTTTGCGAACGAGGAGCCGAACTGAGTTGTTGCTCTCTGAGTTTGAAGGCTTTCTCAAGATCCAGATTCTTCGTGTTGAGGATTGAATTCGTTTGTTTTAATTGCCGTTCGTTTTCTTGTAATTCGTTGATTGCCTTCTGGTATTCTTGAATTTGTCTGGTCAGTTCTTTCGCTCGTCTTTCAGTTGTTTCTTGGTAACTTCGGTGCTCGTCGATTTCTCGGGTTAATTTCTCAGCTGTCTGCTTTGCTGATTCGAGGGCAGATTGTTTGGCTCTGATACTTTTGTCAAGATCCTCAGAATTCTTACTTGCTTCCTTGAGGGTTGATCGTAAGCGTTCGATTTCTCCTTCGAGAGATGTTTTCTCTTTACGGAGACTTGCGATTTGATTGTTGAGCGGTTGGACGCCTTTTTCGACTGATTGCAGGTTTGTTTCTCGATCCATGAGGTTGCGTTTATATTCGTTTTCGCGCCTGCTTAGCTCTTTGATTTTCTCCTCGAGTTCGTTTAGCTCTTTCGTTTTTGTGTTCTTGGCTGCGTCCAGTTGATTCTTGTTTGTTTCGAGAATGGTGGTTTCGTTACGCAGCTCTGATGTTCTTTTTTCAAGCTCGTTGAGTCTCTTTTGTTTTTCTTCTCTGATGCGTTCGAGTTCTTGGAGTCGAGAAGTCTCATCTTGCGCAGTAGATTGCAGATGCCGCGTTTCGGATTCTAATTGATTTTTTTGTTTGGTCAGTTTCTCTATTTGATGGTTGACTTGTTCTTTGTTCGCTTGTAAAGACGCCAGTTCTGATTTCTGTTCTGTCGCTATTTGAGTAGCATTTTGGTTTTGTTTACCGAGTCCGTGAATTTCTGCTTCTAGTTTTTGTAATCGTGCAGTTTGGTTTTGGATAGAGGTTTCTAGTGTTAGATTTCGGTGTTGGATCTCTTCGTTTTCCTTTTGCATTCGACTCTTGGTTTGATTAAGTTCTTCTAGTCGTTTCTCAGTTGACTGCAACTCGGATGCTTTCGTAGTAATCGAACGATTGATTTGGTCCGCTCGTCTCCCAAGATCGTCGACTTCGGTTTGAAGCTGTTGGAGGGTCTTTGTTCTCTCGTCGACGCTAGATTGTAAGTTAGCAATTTGTGTTTCGAGGCTTTGTTTTTGGGCGTTTCGTTCCTCGAGTACATGAGCTGGTGTGGAGTCCGAGAGTCGTAGAAATTCAGAAATTTCGAGTTCTGAAGGTTGGCCGCAACGGTCACAAAATTGTGCGCCGGTGAGATCTTCCAATTTGTTAAACAGCCTTGTTGATCCGCACCGTGAGCATTTGACCTCTGGCATCATTGTCGTCCTCGAACAGGCGGTGAACCTTAGCTGAATACCGAAATAAGTAATGTCACTGGAATAGACAAGATTTACTGGACTATTCTGTCTGGTATTAGCGTCATTATTGTCTATTCGATGTACAGAACGAGCTGAGGTATTGCAAACGCTTTAAGGGAAACCTGCTAGACGGCATCATCATGGAAGCTAAGGCCCGGGCGTTACGTTGGCTAATAGGTCTCAGCCTGGGAATTGGGCTATTAGTAGTTGTCAATGAGCTTCGAATACCATTCTTTCTTTATTATCCAAGGACAACGACTACCGTTCTGATCTCTGAATTATTCGATGTGTACTTTTTCGTTGCAACAACTGCGTGCGTTCCTCTTGCGTTGTTTCTCTCGCGTCGAAGCCTTTCAAAATCCGGCATGTTAGGAATTGTCGCGATCTGGATAGCCGGCCTAATGTTACTGGTCGGACGACAAGCCTATGGTGTTCCAACCCTCTACGCGACAGTAGCCTTCACGGCCGTTCTGAACCTTACGAGTGCCGAGGATCGACGAGCAGCAACGGTAGAATTGTCAGTTTGCACTCTAACGATTCTTGTCCTGATCGAGTCAGCTGCGCTCTACTATTGGGCAGTCTCCGCGCTAAACCCAGAAGGACAGGTCGGCTTGCTATCTGAACAACTCGAAGCAAACCTCACCTACTCGCTTTTCCCACTCGGACCCATCGCCATGATACTCCTGCTCTTCTCGTGGCTTTGGATTCCATTGGCAATGAAATATTTCTTGTACCCACAGACAACCATGACACGGAACTACTTCAAATGGGGCAACGCAACAATCAATCATGAAGGTAAATGGAATAGACGCGTAGTAATCGCGGCTGTCGACCTTTTCGCGATCCTTTCGATTCTGGTCTACGTATATCCTTACCTTGCAGGACAGACATGGATTGTTGGAGTAGATTCATACATCCGTTACGTTGACCCTACGAATTCCTTGGTCGGACAACCGCTAACTAACGCGATCTTCACATCATCCCGACACGGCTTGTACCTTGTAATCCTGTATTTGATACAACGAGGAACCGGTTTCAGTTCATTCTGGGTAGTTCGATTTGCTCCTCTATTCTTAGAGTTCACAGGTGCTTTAGCTGTCTTCGTGATGATTCGTCAAGCCGGTTGGAAACTCGAACTTGCAATCATATCTGCTGTCTGTGCAATTCTCTGGCTCCCAACAACACTGGGCATTTACGCCGGGATCCAAGCGAACTGGTTAGTGTTTGTTCTTTGGATGCTATTCTTAGCCCTTAGCTTTCGAAACGTTAATTTCAGCATCGTAGCCTTCGTCTCCCAGAGCTTGATTTCCGCCGCAATATTGTTGATCCATCCATGGACTTGGGGAGTTTTCTTTGCAACACTCGTGGCTAACTCTGTCATTTCCATGCGCAGCAAATTGATGAAAAGTTCCATCACTACAGTACTATCGGCAATCGTCGTTACGGTTCCGCTGGGCATCGCTGCATACCAATTCTCGCCAGGCATGCAGAACGACATTGGCAACACGCTTTCACTCTACTCGTTCTTCTTCTATCATCCAACCTACAGTCTGCTCATCTTTCAAGGCGCATTAACAGAGGTGCTGAATAATTGGAGTTCATTCTTTCCTCCAATTTTGCTCCTTATCTGTTTAGTCGGAGCCTACAGCCTCTCATCGCATCAGGGTGCAGCTAAGAATTACATTTTAGCTTGGACCGCGATTTGGTGCGTAGGCTCCTTCCTAGTAGCGCCGATAGGATTTCTGCCAATGAACCCTGCAGCCAGCGAGACACAACTTTGGCGGATCATGTACGCCTCTCCACTACCGTTCCTACTCGCAATGGGTTTGGAGAAATGCGTGGACCTCTCCAAGAAGCTGGACCCATTAAGAGGCACCTTTCCTGTATCGCGCCAGCAACCCATCATTATTTCTGTGCTACTCGTTGTCCTTAGCGCAACACTATTCGCTTTTCAGGACCCATTCGTTAGAATCGCCATCATACTGGTTGCCGTCGCAATAGTATTACTACTATCAATAAGGTTCCCTCAATATCAAGCCGTCCGAATCTTGACAATTGCGTTTCTGGTACTGGTAATCGTCAATTCGGCTTATCGGAGCCTCTATCCGCTCCTCCTTAACCCACACAACCTTTTTGGGTCCTTCGGAGTAGGCGAATGACCTCATTTCGGTGTTGGCCATAGGGCATATATATACGCATACCCATCCCTTAGTGTGATTAAGATGCGAAACGGTCGCCTTCTCGCTTTACTAGTGGTTACGCTGTTTAGTATGTCAATTGCCTCCGTTTTCGCAGCAGGCTATCAAGTCTCAGTCCCAATTATTGCGGCCACTGGCCCCGCAGGTATCGGTGCGCCTCCCGCTAACGGTGCTCCGCCCCTCGTCTCAGGTACAGTTACTTTCCAATACGCCGACGGCAGCCCAGTCACCCTTACACAGGACATCATCCCACTCCAGCTCTGCTCCACGAGTTCATGTGTGGCTGTTGACGCGGACTTCGTGCAGGTTTCCCCCGGAACGTACAGTTACTCCTACAATCTTCCCAAAACACTATCCGGACCGGTCACGATAACGATCTCAGCTTACGTCCTCGCCGATGACAACGGCAAGCAGTTCCCGAGCGTCGACACGGTCATAGGAAGCTTCGTTGCGCCAACGTCCTCAACAGGACTAAGCCTGCCTCCAACCCAGAACAGCGGAGCAAATCTTGCCGGTCAAATTGGAACACCTATCCTCCCACAATCAGACCAGTTGTACAATCAAGCTGCTTCAATTCCTCAACCAAATGGTGAATCCCGCTTAACTCTAGTCGCGGTAGCAGTCACGGTTCTGGTTCTCGCAGCAAGTGGGCTTCTGATCGTTCCTTCACGCAAGCGATAAATTCGCGCTAAGGTCTAATTTCCCGAACTGGTTACCGGTTAGCGTTGCTTTCAAATCTCATATTTTTGAGTATTCTTGCGTTCTTCCCTCCCCTACTCCCGAAGTACGTTCAGCGGGCAATGGGGAGCTGAGGTGCAACAAGCTGATACGCTGTAGTGATTAGGAAAATCGTAACCAGAATCAGCGCTGCGATTCGGAGCCGTCGACGATCAATCATAATGCCTGATCTGCCATAAACTGGTGAGAGAAGCTCAGAACCCGTTAGAAGAAACACGGACATGATTGCGGTCCAAAGGCTAACGTCACCTAAAGTTAGAGGAAGTACTGGTAAGGTTTGATGAGATGCAAGACTGAAGACCGTGGTCGTAGCAACAACTGTCGTTTGTGGTACTGCACTCAGATCTCGATATATAATGGTCCAACCGAAACGTTGCCACGGCAGAAGCGTTGTTGCGAAAGAGACCGACGTTCTTGCCCCGGTGGTTATGTTGCGAGGAATAACCATCGCGTTAAAGCCGGTCAGCTCTGTGAACGTTGCGTTCACCGGAAGCTCGACAGTAAACGATTCCGGAACTGGATGGACACCAAACGATCTCTGCCAGGGAAAATCTTGCCACGTGAAAGCAAAATTCACGCCAACTCCCCAACCGTTCAAAGCCACCCATCCATAGTAAACATCAAAATCTATCACAAAGGTGAAACCATCAGATTGGGGTGATCCAAAATTCACTATGACACTCGTATCATTCAGCCTAGTGACTGGCAACGTAATGTTTGATGATGTTTCGTAAGCAGTGATATTTGTCGCATATGGCATCAACATCTTGTAGCTACTCCACGTTCCATTATTCGGATGGATTGTTACCGTTAAGTCGCCGTGCACTCTGAATAACGGCAATGACTGGCTAACGTTAAACGTCCAATGATCTACCTCAGTTATGACTGGACTAATCGAAAAATGATCGATGAAGACCAGAATCCCTTCATCAAAAAGATCGAGTGTCCAAGTTCCAAATCTTGTAGCAGCAGCTGTACCGTGTATTGGAACATACGTGACAGTCGTACACGGAGAGACCTGACACTGCTCCGAATTGGTCTGATTAAAGTACAATTTCCCAGAAGGGTCATAATAATACCAAGTAAAAGTTGCATTATAGTAGGCAGCTATAACATACGCCCATACGCCCGCGTCGTCCTGTGTAAAACTTGACGTGCGGTTCACTAAGACGTGTCCCCGAGCGGTCCAAAGCAAATTTTTCGAGAACCCATGATCATAAAGTACGATAGCAGCGAACCCATTTGATCCGTTTACCGGAGTACACCTAGCCAGCTGGAGTACTACTAGGAGAACCGTCAAGACAATCAGTAATCTTTGTCTAACGCATCCTCCCCGCAAAATACAACTACCTAGTGTCTAGAGTCGTGGTTCGGCTACAAGTTGGTAGTTTGACAAAGTTGTCTTTCCATCGGGAGCCAACTTATCCTCATCGAAAAGAATGGGTTTACCTGTTGCAACAGCTAAGATGCATGCTAAAGCGCTACACATAGGACAGCCAAGCCCACAAGGCCGACTGTTATCGCGAACCTGCTTGCAGAAGTCAGCGTAAATCGAATCCGACAGTTTGAATCTAACGAAATTTCCTTCAACTTCTACCTCCGCGTTCGAAACAATCTCCAAATTAACAAGAACCTTCGGAAGTGATTGAATCAGTCGCTCAAGCCCGACGCCTTTCACGTCAAACCCAAGTTTCTTCTCGATCAGGTTGGCGAGAGCGAGCCCCGGTGGTACGACTAGAAGCCCATCTGGATCGTGAAGGTATAGTGTGCCGTCACCTGACAGACCTTGCGCAATAACTGACGGTGATGGAAGCCTAGAGAACGGTTCAGCAGGAATGAACACCACGGCCTTTTCCGGGCCGGCAGGAACATACACGCCTCTCTCACGGTAACCTAACCCTAACATCATATCGTCAACCGTCTTCAAGCTCGACCACGCCGTCGCAGTCATCAAATCTGACCGTATGTACTTCTGCGGTCGAACGAAAAAGACAAGCATGCCCCAGAAAGACAAACCTAAGCCGATGAAGACCAGAATGGTTGAACCAAACATTACGGAGAGAACTAGAGCAACCAATCCGATACCTAGGAGACCGTATCCGATTCGAGCAACATGCAGTTTCTGCTCCGCTGGAGGGGGTTGCACTTGCGGAATCTGTGCCTTAAGGTGAGGTGGTTTCTCAGACACAGGACCGTGAACTGAGAGCGTCTCGGTCATTTGTCCGCCAGACTCAATATGTCGCTTCGTGCCTGATCCACTCAGGGTTGGTTCAGAGTCAATTACTCTTCTCGCGTCTGTTGGATGCATTAGGGCAGCGTAGCGACCTGAACACTCCGCGCATACAATATCGTTTTTCATAGCCGGGCGTGCGTTGCAAATCTGACATGTTGCTTCCACATTCACCACGCCCACTATAACACAGAAATATTGAACTTGGACCCATTAAATATTGTCTCGAATAATCTTCTTCCTTATAAGCCGCTTTTGAAGAAAAACCGCGCAATCGCGGCGTCAGTTTCGAAGCAGTTCATTCGATCAGAAAATGATTCAATGGCAATGTTTGCTTAATAATGCGACAGCCGCTAACTTAGCCGCTAAGTGAAAGTGTAGTAAAGTGACACTCAGCATCCGTTCTCTGCGCTACCTTCTGCCAGTTTTCTTGACGTTTCTGATAATCTTCGAAGCGGGTGCCTATGTCGCGATCACACCCAGACCTATCGAACCCTTTCTGGAGTTCTACGTTCTTGGAGGTAACGGATTAGCCGCCGACTACTATCCAAATAACTCATCCTACCTGCAGATCAATCAACGAGTGACATGGTACCTTGTGGTAACAAACCAGATGGGTTCAATGCAGTTTGTCGACATCCGCGTCAAACTTGCAAACCAAACACTTGCCGCTCCAAACGATACGACCGCAACACCGTCTCCTGCACCAGCTGTAACAGATTTCGAGCAGTTTTTGGTGAGCAACGGAACTTGGGAAATACCATTCCAGTGGGAAATCCTGAACTTCACTACAATGTCAAACGGATATTCACGAATAGCTAAAATGCAAATCGGCAACACCACTTACTCGCTCCAAGATAGCCCTACATGCTCCAGCCTTAGCTCATGCAGCTTCAGATTCATCTTCGAACTCTGGACCTGGAACACCGATTACGACAACTTTCAGATTGGTTGGTTAAGCGACAATCAACAACGGATCGCATGGCTCCAGATTTGGTTCAATCTAACTCCTGGAGCACCATGAGATGGAGTGAAAGGACTCAAAGTAAGGGTATTTCCAGACTACAATCATGCGGAGGCATAAACTGTTAATGTCTGAAAAAAGCCGCGTCAGAGTCGGCGTGGCGGGAGCAGGCTACATAGCCAACCTGTCCCATCTACCATTTCTTTCACGCCACAAAGACATAGATCTGGACGCAATCTGTGATCTGAATCAGGACCAAGCGCGAAGGACAGCCCAACGATTCCATATTCCAAGAGTGTATTCTAATCTTAAGGACATGTTATCTAAGGAAAAACTCCAGTTGGTCGACATCTGTTTGCCTCCGGAACTTCATTTCCAGGCAATAACAGAGACGCTTGAACATGGAGTAAACTGCCTCGTAGAAAAACCGATGACGCTAACTACTAAAGACGCTGAAGCAGCTATAGATCTGGCTGATAGGAAACGACTGAAGCTGTTTGTTATCCACAATTACTCAGCGCTGCCAGGAGTCCTTAAGGCGAAGACTCTGGTAGCGCAAGGTAGCATCGGTCAAGTCAGAGGCGTTAACATCAACCATCTTAACATATTCATGGATCGTCACCTGACCTCCAATCATTGGGTACACTCTTTAGCAGGCGATTACTTCTCGGAAGTTGGACCGCACCTCGCGATGCTTCTTGTGGAATTCATGGGTCCAGTCCAAGACGCTACGGCCATATGCATGAAGGCTTCGAAGATTGACACAATGAAGCTGGACGAATGTAGAATCATTGCGAAATCCGAAAACGCGCTGGGAACCATATGTTGCTCCGAAAACTGCCCATCTCGAGTGCTCACCATCGACATTTGGGGAACCGAAGGATGGATCCAAGTCAACGCCGATTATCAAGCGGCCGTATGCCGCGGCGCAATTGACACTTCAATGAACGTGTGGGCGCGTGGACGCGAAGCACTTAAAGATATCAGCACACGCCAACTCGCGCTTATTGCAACCGCCTTCCGCGTCTTGGGAGGCTACCCAGCGGAAACCGGTCAGCACCGTTACCTGATCGACCAATGCATAAGAGACCTTAAAGGAGAAGGAAAATACCCCATAGACACAAACCTCGCTAAGGAGGCTGTGAGAGTGCTCGAATTGGCCTTCTCCAAACTTCAAACCCAAACACTCACTCCATCAATTTCTGACAGCCAAGCAACAAAAAATGGTGAATCTGCTTCTTGAAGGAAAACGGGCCACGCATAAGCAAAATAGCTGCTGTCAAAGCCACATACGGGACCGCATACCAGGACCTGGCCAGAGCACTTGAACTTACAGGTCCTCTCCGAATCAATCATGACGCAATCGCAATCAAGGTAAACTTGTGTGCCGCGAGAACACCTGAATCAGGAGCCATCACACATCCGCTTATTCTCGACGCCTTACTTCACAACCTTAGAGACAAGTATCCTGACATCACAATTCGCGTCGTCGAGAGTGACGCGACAGCGGCTAGGCCTGAAGTCTTCAAAGACTGGTTTGGGTTCACGCCAATCCTACGAAAGTATAATGCGGAATGGTGCAACCTAAGCACTACGGCATCAACGGTCAAACAGGTGAACGGAAGGTTCCTGAAGGAGATTCCCGTACCAAAAATATTCGAAGACTCTTTCTTCATAACATTACCGAAACTCAAAACCCATGTTCTTACAGGGATAACCTGCTGTCTCAAGAACCAGTTCGGATGCCTACCGAAAGTTAGGAAGATAACGTATCACAAACATTTAGATGACGTTATAGTCGACGCGAATCTTGTCATGAAACCTGACTTCTGCATCGTAGACGGCATAATAGCGATGGGAGGAAACCTAGGCCCAAGCGTAGGCGTTCCAATCCCGTTAAAAGCGATTATCTGCGGCGAAGACCCTGTTGCAGTCGACTCATTCTGCGCAAAACTTGTCGGATTCAACCCTTCACAGCTAGGCCACATACACAAAGCCGCAAAGTCAGGAATAGGGACAATGAACTACATTCAAGTCGGAGACGACCTCCCGAAAGTTGACTTCGAAGTAAACAAACTCCAGATGACACTCCTCAAACTCGGCAGCAAGCTGAGCAAAAGAAGCAAACGTTAGAGCGCATCAAATTGAACGTCGGAGTAATCGGAGCAGGAAATATTGCGACCGCAGCACACATCCCAGCCATACAGTCAATTCCCTCACTCCACATAAATGGAATAGCAGACCTCAACGAGAAAAGAGTAAAGAAGGCAGCTAAAAAATTTCACATAGAAAATTGGTACACGGATTACATGAAGTTAATGAACGATGATACAATAGAAATCATCAATCTATGCACTCCTCCTCAACTTCGTCTCCCAGTAATTCAGGCTGCAGCCGAAAAGAAGAAACATGTCATTATTGAAAAACCGCTGGCGCTGTCTGTTGAAGAAGCCTGTGCGATCCGCCGCACAGCTAACGAACATGAGATTCTAGTCACGGTTGTGCAAAACTACAGGGGCTTCTCATCAGTAGTAAAGGCTAAGGAACGCGTTGCCGGTGGCTACGTAGGCAACATAGTCTCCATGCAGGGCACCGCCCTGACACCACATCCGGCAAACCAGAGCAAGGCATTGCATTACTACCACCCAGGAGGCGTACTGTTCGACTTCGGACCTCACATCATCGACATGCTACTCTGGTTGAACGGTTCCACAGTAAACGAGGTCTTCGCCTACGGCGGAGACTTCACTGACAATATGGGATTCGTAAATTACTCACAGATACTTCTGAAGTTCGAAAACAAAGCCGTCGCGGTAGCGGACATGTCATGGATGACAGCGATCGAGGGGATGAGATTCACAATCAACATTCACGGTACCGGAGGCCACATACTTCTAGACGTCAGGAATGAGAGCTACCTTGAATTTCATGGCGTCCTGACCCCCATCGATGACGCACTAAAATCCGTAAACCGAGCAATCAGCACATCAAAAGGCGCACTTACCGGCGGCTACTTCACTCGGCCATTCCAGCCCTACCATGACCTGATCGTCGACTTCATAACAGCGATACAACAAAAAAGAAAACCAGCAGTTTCCGTCGAACAAGCTATCATGACAACAGCAGTCCTAGAAGCCGCGAAAAAGAGTATCGACGAAGATCGACCCATTCAAATCGAATCACTCTTCAAGTCGTTGGACGAATTCAACACCATCAAACAATCCTTGAAGATGGAACATTAGTGACTGAAGTTGAACTCAAACTTCAGCAACAGAACATACCGAATCGCAATACTCTCCTCAATAATAGATGAAGTAGGCCAGATATTGCTACAGGACGTCACTAGCATACTCGCCCCACTATGCAAAAAGCTACAGTTGATCACAATTGACGAAAGACAACGCGTCTCAAGCAATAGAAACGAATCCGTAAGCTTTCTGCGGAGGCTGATCCGAATGTTCTTTTCGCAAATCGACATCTCAATTAGATTAATGCGGCATGCTCGAGAAGTCGACATCGTGCTCGTGCATGCAGGCGGATACTGGCTCATCCTCCCAATTCTCTTATCGAAAATGCTCCGAAAGAAAATCATCATTTCTCACCTAGGAGGCGACAAACTCTTCGAAGAACAAATAAACGCCGGATTCTCCTGGTACCAAAGCATACTGACATTTCTAGTCTTAGGGCTAATCAAATTCGCATATTCACTTACCGACCTCATTGCGTGCGAATCCGATCGTACGACAAAACTTAGAGTGCTAGCTGGCTTTCGAAAGAAGATATTCATCGTTGGTGGAAGGTACGTCGATACGGAAACATTCAACATCACGACGCCATTACAGATGAGAAGCAACACCGTAGGCTACATTGGTGCATTCAAACCAGTCAAAGGGATCACAAACCTGATCAAAGCAGTGCCACTGATAGTCGACGAAGTTCCAGATGCCAAGTTCCTTCTTGCAGGCGAAGGGTACTTACGCCAAAATTTAGAGACCGAAATCGAATCACTACCGGCGAAGATAAGCGAAAACGTGAAAATTAGCAGATGGATAGACCACAACTCAATAACACCCTACCTAAACCAACTGAAAACCCTCGTTCTCCCGTCCTACAGCGAAGGCATACCGGGAATAGTCCAGGAGGCAATGGCGTGCGGAACACTTGTAGTCGCAACACCAGTCGGCGGGATACCTGACATAATACGCGACGGGAAAACAGGTTTCATAATTGAACAAAATGACCCGCAATGCATAGCGCAAAATGTCACCAGAGCTCTGAATTACGCAGATGCAGCTGAAGTGAGCAAACGCGCGAGAGCCCTTATTGAAAACGAATACTCACAATCAATTGTCACCCAGAGGTATGCTAGAATGCTTACTAGCCTGACAGCCAAACCGCTCAGCTAAACGTAATAGATTGATTGGAGCATAACACCGTAGCCTACGCCAGCAATCCCGCTTCATGCATATCGTGAACTTCAATGAAAATCAAAGTCTGCTCCAAACCATTGATGATCACACTCGCAATCTTGCTAATCATAGCCATGCTATCGATCACGGTTGCGACGGTGAAGTCCCAATCAGTCGGCCCACAATCCCAGTTCAACGTAGTAATCCAAGATGTACAGAAGGCTGAAACAGCCGGAGCCAACTCCGAAGAAATGCAAGGATTAGTAAATCAACTGAACAAAGTCTTAGAATTACAAAACCAAAACTCAACTCAAAATCAAGCCGTGATCAACAATGTGCTCACGACCATAGATAACGAGGCGAACCAAATCCAAACAGCAGCGTCCCAGAGAACCTCAATTAATCATCTTACAGCATACGCTGCAGGTTTCATCGGCGCCATCCTAGCCACAATTGTCACGCATTTCGGGACACAATTTTGGCGGAAATATCGAATAAAACGAACATTTCAAATGAAATTAATACCTAAGTAATTCCGTCGCATTTCTCACCAGCGCGACTTCTCGCTGAAAACGAATCGCTAGCATCGATGAGAACGGGCCATAACCTATTTGATGACCGCAACCTGCATCCGGCCCCAGGAAGATTACGATGGAGTATCGGGCCGAGGAACTAAATGATTCTAATGCCAGTGATTGGGATCATCTGAATAATACGGCCACGGACGGTGGCTTTTGCCAAGGCCTGAAATGGAAACGGGTCCTGGAACGAACATTCGGTTATTCGCCGTGTTACTTTCTCATATACAGAGATAGGAAACCAGTAGCGCTCTGTCCTTTTTACAAGGCAAAAATAAAATGGTTCAGCGGACTGATTACCCTTCCAAATTCAATCTATGATCACGTGATAGTTTCTGATAAACAGGATCCGCGTATAACGAGATCGATGCATGATAGAATCAGGGAGCTTTTGAGAAAAGAGAGGCTCTCCTTCGCAACAATCGGCCTTACCGCGGAGATGAAAGACTATTTTCTTGGATTACCGGTCTCAACTCCCTATTCTACCGGTGGGAACCACGTTCTGAACCTTCAGGGAAATTCCATAGACAACATATGGAACTCTTTGTTCGCGAAGCATCAAAGACAGAAGATTAGACGCTTCGATAAAGACGGATTCACCGCTGACAAAGTAGATTCGACAGAAGACCTGGATATTTTCTTCAGATATTACGCCAAAAACATGGACCGGAAAAATTTTGACCGTAAACTGCCAGGTGAGAAACCATACCCGCCCGAGTGCAAGTTCGAACGAGAAATCATACGGTCATACAAGGATGAAGTCGTCGTTGTAATGTTACGCAGAAAGGACGAGATTGCCGGCGGAGCCTTCTTTTTATTATTTAGACCAGGAAGGAAAATGTATTTTCGAGTATTCTGGCCGAACAGGGATTTACCAAATGCCTACAGTTCATGGTGGTATCTTTCTTGGTTCGGCGTAAAACTAGCGTATGATCTGGGATTTTCAAGTTTATGTTTCGGAGACACCCCAGATAACCCCAATAACGTGAATTACGTGAATAAGGCGAAGTTCGGAGCACAATTTCAGCGAAGGTATGGTGCAATCTTCTCGGAAGACGGAATTTTCAACTTAGCCTATAAAGGCCTCAGATTTGCACAACAACACAAACTCGTAAGTCATATTTCACGCAGTGGTCACCCAGGAGACTGACAAACGCGTTCTGTCGTCACGATAATTTTTGAGTTCGGCCTATTGCTCCATTCTAGTCGCCATAAAATAATGAAGAAAATGCGGCAGAAGCAAACAATCGATTGCAAAAGCAAATACACGGAAGGAGATCATCCGAAGCAAAATACGCTGTTTCCTGCACGCCAACGAAAGAATCTCTCAAGTCCGTTAAGGTTAATTCCCTTCGATTCATGCCATTCAAGATTGCTAGAAGGTCGAAATTCTCCACGACCCACTTACGACCGTCGCGAACAACCTGCGTGGAGATTTGCTGTTCTGTAAGGTCCTTGTACAAAGTCCTCGCAACATCCGTTCCCGTCTCAGAAACAAAAAGTCGAAAAGTGGAACCTACACGTGGATTTACATCCAGTAATTTGTATTTCCCGTCGCGGGTATCGTATCGAAAATCCATATCAATTATGCCCTTGTAACCAAGGGCCGCCAAGAATTTTTTCGCGGTTTGATCGATCGATTCGTTCTTCGAACAAACGCCCAGCGTAGTTATCCCGCCTTTTGGAGGCCATTGGCGTATTTTTTTGCCAGTGTAGCCGAAAAGGCAGTCGGATTTTGCATCGAAATACCCGTTGAATATCCAATTAGTTTCGTCCCCTCCAGGTATGTACTCTTGAAGGATTAAGTTTGGATGTGCGAATTCGTATAATGTTAGCAACTCGCGTCGTGTTTGTACGATGATCGTCTTTCCGCCGCGTGCATTCCATCGCCAACCGTGAATCGCCTTCGCCACTATTGGAAAATTATATCTCCTAACAAATTCCTCAAGCTCTTCTCGACAGTTAGGAGCTATCGTCTCGGCTGTAGGCACTCCATGCGATTTTGCTGTGGTATAGAGTTCTTTCTTGCTAACGAGCGAACGAACAAGATCGACTGTAATATCCGGAAAAATAAATCGCTCACTGAGGTTATCCGCGTTTTTAGCTACAAATATGCAAGCCCGATCGTCTGTTGGGATTAAAATTGACTTCTGACCTATCTTCTTACTGACGCCGAGTAACTCAACCATGGAATTTGCAGCAAAATCCATGCCACGATGGAATCTTCCCGTACAATATTTGGAATAGAACGCGGGAGTATCTAAGTTCTCATCTAAAACATAGACCGGAATTCCTAGTCGACCGAAACTTCGCACGAGTCCAAGACCGAGGTGAGCGTAAGCCCCCAGTGTTACGACAGGCATCAACGCTTGGTTAGCCACTTTGAATCGACTCGTGACGAAATTCTGGATACTTCAAAGATTCATCCCATTGTCAGATTGGCCCTTTCGTAACATACGTTTGTATGTCCCCCACGAGCCCGCAGAGCATACCTTTCATTTCGTTGAGATCTTTAACTGCAGGGATTCTTGGCAAGCATAGAACATTATCCTCGAAACCTATCGTCCGGTACGGCGTAAAAGCAGTCACCCCACCCTTGAATCCTGCCTCACGAACAATGTCCAATATTTTCGCGTCATAGTCTCCATAAGGATAAGAAATAGTCGTTACTTCTTCGTCGAGATTCTCTTCTATTGCCTGTTTTGACTCAACTATTTCCGCGGTAGCGCGTTCTAATGAAATATCAGTCAATCTTGGATGACTGACTGAATGTGACCCGAATTTCAGTCCGTTTTTATGCATTTCCTTAATCTCGTTCCATGACAATTGCAGCCTTCCGCCGAAGTCGTCGAAGTTGATTTTACATTCATCCAACACTTTGGCAATCAAGCCATTTCTTCTGTCCTCAGGCGATTCTCTTATCGCGGTAATCACAATTTTGTTGGCGACTGATTTTTCCGACAGATCACGTATCCAATACTTACCGATACCTTCAACGTTCAGCTGTGGGCTGGTGGATTGATAAATCGCATGGCTCACTCTGTCCCACCAATATGGTTTGTTCGAATCGACATATCCGGAGACTAGAAAGATAGTCGCGGGTATCTTGTATCGTTCAAGTATTGGATACGCATGAACGAAAATGTCTCTGTACCCGTCATCAATAGTGATCACAGCGGCTCTCCGCGGTGGTCGCTTTTTCAACCGAATAAACTCGAACAATTCATCCATTGAGAGAATTTGAAAATTGGTAGAGAAGTACCTCATTTGCTTCTCTAAGACTTCTGGAGTAAGCACCAGAGTCGGATCACCTATCAGATTTTCCATTGGGCATATTCTGTGATATTCAATGATTGCGGCAACTGAATTGATGATCAGCTGTCGGAAGAAGGAGTAAGCGTCAAAAAGATGAGTATAACTCATTGAGCTTGCTACGAGCCGCTTTTTGTCCACTGTGATCATCGGCTGTAATGTAAAAATATGATGAATGAGATACAGATTCCACTAGATGAAAATTTCGGTTGCGAGTTAATTCTACCACAACTGTAGTATCAACTCAACTCTTAAGCTAAGGTTAGCAGACTCATAGTTGGACCTCATTTGAGAGTGGCCATAGTCACCTACGAACTGTTGCCACAAACAGGCACCTCGGCGCGCACGCTTGGGTTTGTACGCGCTCTGGTAGAAAGAAAGCATGAGGTTTTGGTCGTAGGCACCATCAAAGATAATGCTAGAGAAACGGCACTAATAGAATCTCTTGGTTCGAGATACGTAGGGGCACTTCCTGTAGCGTGTAAGCCCGGGATGCTTCGATCCATCGTTTTTGCGTCGAGTTTGACAGGGGCTCTCAGCAGCGTCCACAGTACGTTTGACTTCGATCTACTGCATTTTGCTAACTATAACATGAACGCTATCGCGTTTCCACTCGTCAGACAGGCGATCAGGGTACCGATAGTATCGGATTTGCATGCCACGATTTCCAGAGACCTTGAAAGTGGACTCAAAAGTCAATCTCTGATTCCGTGGTGCGCAAATGTTGGCTACGAAAGATTCATGTTGACCTTTTCAGACGGTGTCACGACTCCTACGATGGAATTAAAAGAGTTCTTTGAGCAGCGATCCAAAAGAGAAGTGTTTCAAGTTTTCAATTGCGTGCGACTTCCTCCCAATACCAGTATGGCAAATGTCGAGAAGTCAAATTGGAAAACCTTTTTTCACGCAAACTTTCAAATGAACAGATCACTTCACGAATTCAGTCGTCTAAACACAATTGTAACAGAAGTCCAGAAACGAGGTTTCAGGCTTGACCTCCTAGTAGCAGGTCCAGGTTCCGTAACTCTCGATCTTGGACCATCGGTCACAAATCTCGGCTACGTGAAAGACCCATATGATTATCTAAACAAGAGCGACATAGTCGTATTACCAGTTCTCGACCGGAGTCTTGGACTTCACAGTCGACTCGTTGAAGCCATGGCCACTGGACGACCGATTGTTGCTTCGAGGCAGGCGTGTTGCGGCCTGTTGACCTATCTTGACGAATCTGGGATACAGGTCTGCGATTCAACCGATCAAATGGTCGAATCGATATGTTCACTTCTTCGTAATCCTCACCGGCTGACCGAGCTTGGCGAACGTAACGCGCAGTTGGCAAGGCGATTGTTTTCACCTGAAGCCGTAGGGAAAAGCCTTGAAAACGCCTACGAAAGAATTATGAGAAGTTACCGTCAACGGGAAACTATTGACTCGGCTTTAGCGTCATAATCTTCAGCCATAGTCAGTTCGTACCAGAATTCTTGTTTGAATAGTTCGCCCATTTCGCCCACTGCAGAGACTTGGCGATTCCTGCGTGAAGTGGCGTGTATTGCAGTCCAATTCTGCTTCTTGCCTTACTCGAAGAGAACACAGAACGGCACGAAAGAACTTCGTATAGTTGCTTTCCTGTAACTTCATATTTGAAGAGAATTTTAGGGTTGGGTTTAGGCATCTCCTTAACGGTTGTTATGCTCGTCTCTACGGCCGTCCGTCTCTTCCCCTTAACAAACATAAGACCAAGTTTTACAACAAGCGGAATGCTTGCCAACTGCAGGAGAAACTCTGGTGAACCCAATACTTTTCGTGTTGCTTGTAGTGAATCCCTCAGCATGACAAATGAATTAGAGATTTTTTTCAGTGTGCGATTGTATTCGGGTTTCACGGATGGAATGTCGTAACCTAACCCAACGCAGAGTGGTTCAACATATTCTTTCCAAGTCACTTTTTCTTCGTCATTATTCAGTATGAAGATTTCCCCATTCACTTTCTCGCTCTCTAGAGCTCCGATAATTGCGCTTACAACGTCATCCACGTAAACTATGTTGGCAATGCTACCAGAGCCGATCAGGACATCAAGCTTGTCGCCTATCCTCTCAATTATGCCGCTCGTCCACGCGGCTGAGTATGGTCCGTAAATCAATGTCGGTCTAAAGACAATCACAGGCAACTGCTTTGCGTACTTCATTACCAACTGTTCCGATTCGATCTTGCCTTCGACATACGCTGACGCTCTGCGCGTCAACGAGGACTCTTCGGTCGTAATGTTCCCGCTATTGCTGAATCCGTGCACTGCTGCCGAGCTTACGTGAATCAGTTTTCGCACATTTTGCTTCACGCAAGTCTCCAACAAGTTTTGGGTTCCTTGCGAAGCCAATGCGATGATTCGTTGCTTGTCAGATGAGCGCTCAAACGCACAGTTGACTACATAATCGCAACCTTCCACAACCGCGCTAACTTGAGATGCATTCAACAGGTCGCACTCAACGAATTCGACCGGCAACCGCGCGAGTCTTGCCGCATTCTCAGGTCTATGAATAGCTGCTCTGACCTGTGTTCCATGATCTAAGAAGAGTCGTTCGGCGAGCCTCGTCCCGAGGAAACCCGAGCTACCAAAAATTGCTATCTTAGATTTTGAGATTGCCGAGTTTTTCGTTACCGGTGGTTTATCTTCCCACGGGTAGATGAGCCCCTTTCGTTGACCGTAACAGGTTTCCATGAAGCTCAAGATTCGTAAGGCATCAGCCCCCGTGGGATAATCGTTTGATGATTTACTGAAAAATGCATCAACTTGTTCAGCAAAATAATCAATCTCATCATCCGAAAACGGTTCTGATGGCTCAACTCTGTACCCACGATTGTCCTTAAGGAGAACTCCGCGCGTGTTGGCTGCCAGGAGCTGCATGGAAAGTCTCTCGCCCTGAATAACAATTTTGTTTGATAGTGGTCTTGTGCGGCTGAGGACAACATGCGACGGTATAACTTCACTAGTTGTCCGCAGGTTTAGCCTCAGGTCACAGTTCGCTTCCACTCCTCCGAGGGAGTCATCCTGGTAGGACGCTAATTCTAGGCCAGCATCAAACAACCATTGCAAACTGTCAAGGTTATGTGTTCCCCAATCAACTAGAACTCCACCTCCCGCTCTACCACGGTCCAAGGCGAAGGATGAGGAAAGCTGCCAATTGAAAACGCGGCCCTCTTCACAAGTCACCGACCTTATTCGACCCAACATCCCAGTACTCAACAGAAGTTTAGCGGTCTGATAGCTGCGAAACTTGCGTCGAATTAGGTTCACGGCAAGTCTAGCTCCAGATTGATGACTTGCATCAATCATTCGGTTAGCTTCCGCTGAGTTAACCGCGATTGGTTTCTCGCACAGCACATCGCGGCCTTTCAGAAGAAAGTCAAGACTGAACTTCGCATGAAGAAAATTTGGTGCAGCAATGATGGCACCATCCACGCTGTCGATTGTCTCCTGGTAGTCCTGTGATGCCTTGCCGTTTCCGTACACGTTAGCCAGTTCCGTCGCTCGATCGATATTCGAGTCCACAAACCATTCTACAGAATACTTAGGCAGCCGTTTCAATGCTGGAACATAGTAGCTCCTACTTACCGCTCCACATCCAACAAGAGCCAATCTCAATTTTACCGAACCCTCACCCGAAGTTATGGAGTCAACAAAGACTAGAAGAACATGAATTGTGTACGTAACCTTAAGGCTTCAGCCTACAAGGGAACTTGAAGGCAGGTCTATTCTAAGACATCTTAGACTTCCAGACTGGCCATCAGAGTGTCAAGGAAATTTGATCGTACCTAAGGTTTCAAGTACCGCTAAGCAACTAGAACTGTCACCCGCCTCCCGAGGATCACTATGACAAGAGAAGAAACACGAGACGCCAATCCTTCATTGGACCAAACGGTGCTGGTGTACATCAAGAGAAATGGCGCTACAAACGTACAGGACCTGTATGATTCTTTGCGGGTAGACAACCCATGGTTAAGCATGTCTGAATTAACTGACACTGTCTGGCGATTAGTTCATCATGATAAAGCAACCATAGAAGACGCACGACCACCGGCTAAGTCAATAATTCAATTCCTTGCTCAGTGGGAAAGGACACTTCCCCTATACGTAACATTGATTGTCTCGCTCGCAACAATTTTTGTTGTATACGGGATACCAGATGAGATGCCGTTCATTGTACTGCGATGGGGACTAGGCTTACTGTTTGTTCTCTATATTCCGGGCTACACATTATTGGAAGCGCTATTTCCACGCGGCACCGAACTGGACACCACGATCAGATTCGTGTTGAACATTGGTGTGAGTATCGTTTTAGTTGAATTGATCGGACTGGCATTGAACTTCACACCCTGGGAAATCAGACTTACGCCAATCATGATTTCACTATCCGCATTCTCAATAATCCTTATCGCAGTTGCGCTTATCAGAAAATATGAGATAAATACTCGATCAGGAACGATTTCTTGAGGTCATAACTGAAACGTGAATCGACCTGCGTGAGGACATATGCACAGGAGAATGAGGATTGAACGGAGCAACAGACTATGGCCAATAAAGTAACGCGGCTCGCGCTCTTCATCGTTCTGCTGACGCTAGCGATCCCAGTCGGCAGATCAATGGCGATATCCTCACATCCTCAATCGAACGCAACATCGGTTACTGAATGGGCTATACCTACGCTCAATAGCGGACCTTGGTCTTTGACATTAGATCCTAGCGGTCACTGCTGTTGGTTCGTTGAATATTACGGTGATAAGATTGCACACTTTGATCCAACCAATAATTCGTTTCAGGAATGGACGATTCCTACCCCCCAAGCCAACCCGTACGCCCTCACAACCACCATTATTGACGGTTCACTTGTCGTGTGGGGCACAGAGTTTGGAGCTGACAAAATTTTCTCGTTTTCTCCGTCAACCGGGACATTTCTCGAATACGCTCTCTCCCTATATGGCTCCGGGTCTCTCGGTGTTGGGTACATCTCAAGTGAGCCGACAAGCACGCAAACCAGAGTTTGGTTTACTGAAACGTTAAACAACGTTAATGGTGAACTAATCTTTGATCCTAAATCAAATAACATAACACTCTACCAAGACGTATTTCCTCTACCGGTAGGCGGTGGAGCATACGATGTGTATGCGGGATCGAATTCGGTTTGGTTTGCGGGAATCTCGGCAATAGTTCGATGGGATAGATCAAGTCAACAGTACACAATCTGGCCTCTACCCGCCCACGGATCCGCCGCGGGAAGGTTCATCGCGTTGGACCAATACGGACAGATATGGTATACGCAAGGAGTAACAGATGGCTACAGCACTTACAATTATGTGGGGGTTCTACGAGACAACAGCACCTTTCAAGAATGGCAAATACCCGAGCAAGGCGCTGATCCTCGAGGAATTACGATAAACCCGCTGACACAGCAACCGTGGATTGCAGAACAATCCCCTACTGTACAAAATGGAACTATCGCTATGCTAGATCAGTCGATTGGTGGATCAATTATCCCGTCCGCACCAATAGTCATGCCATCGCACGCGACTCCGACGATCCTTGCTCCACTACAAAGCCAAGCTACTGCTCAAGCTACGACCGTAAATCCGACCACTCGAACTGTCACAAATTCCATCAACGGGCCATTCGCAGAATATTTGCTTGGACCGTCTCGACCTCATGATTCCGTCGTGGATTCCGCTGGGAACATCTGGATTAGTGAACCTGGCACGAACGAAATTGCGAGATTGACGTTGTCCCCTGATTTCTCCCTGACCACGTCACCCCCAGCACTGTCACTGCCGAAAGGCGGCTCTGGCACGGTTTCAGTTTCAGGATCATCTCTCACGGGTTACGCTGGAAACATATCACTAAGCATCCAGAACCTTCCCAAAGGCGTGACCGCTACAAGTTTCACGCAGAACCCGTTAAGCATCGAATCTGGCACAAGCAGCCAGTCACAATTCGATATTGATGTTAACGCGAACGCTCCAAATGAGACGAGTGAGATAAAGATCCAAGGAACGGACGGGAGCATTACTCATATGACAACCTTGTTGCTAACAATCCTGAATAGTACCGCCGCCGAAATAGGACCACCCCATTGTCTCATTGCCACAGCCACTTACGGCTCAGAGTTAAGTCCTGAAGTTCAACTTCTTCGCAACTTCCGCGATGACTCATTAGCGAAAAGTCATCTAGGATCAAGTTTTCTCATCATTTTTAACGCGTGGTACTATTCATTTAGCCCGTATGTCGCCCAATATCTCGACGCACACACATTCTCCCGAGACTTGATGCGAGTAATTCTCTTTCCATCAATTCAATTCCTTAGTTTATCATCCGAACTGTATGCGAAGTTAGACGGATACCCTGAACTGGCCACGCTCGTCTCAGGCTCAGTCGCAAGCCTGTTACTTGGAGCATTCTACCTGGGAGTTCCACTTGGATTACTGGCACGTAAGTTCCGTATCCGAAAGTTCAATACAAAAATTTGGTGCGTCATTGCAGCATGCGGTTTAAGCACAATTTTGTTAGGAGAAATATCGACGTCAACCCTTCTCCTTATGGTTTCAAGTTCCGTAACCGTTCTAGCAACAACGTTTGCGTCAGCGACCCTCGCTGCAAAATTAGTATCAACTGGACTCAGAAAAGTGAAAACTGACTGAACTTAATCTCGAGCCTAAAACCTGTCAACTCTCAAAACGCTGCAATTACCTGTCGACACGAAATTGTGCTTTTTAGCCACGTCTGCGACGAAGCAAGTACACTGATGCTGCCAACACCGAAAACGCGACCACGGCTATGCCGCTGAACTCAGGCACTGGAATGTTGCTCTGCTGCATGTACACGTTTGCTGCCGTGCTCACTTCACCACCGGTTACAGCGATGGACAACGTTTGCGACGCTATTCCAGGGCTGCTAATAGTCATCTGATAGCTACCTGGAGTCAAATACATCCCGTACAAACCATCATAGGTGTAGAAGTTCATCGGCGCAGTCATGTTAATTGGCGCACCAGTCACTGAGACGGTAGCCCAACTCAGCGGCCGGAAGTCGTTCGCCCAAGTGAAAGCCAGCGCGGTACCTGAAACAAATCCGTTCAAATCAACCTCAAAGATTCCGCTCGCCTCACCCGAGAGGTGGCTTCCGCTGATCTGCCACACACCTTCTTGTGAGTATGGTCCTAAATGATTCGGAGCTAGTGAATGCCCTATAAGCACCGGATTCAATGCCTCATCTTCTGTTAGACTTATACCCGAAGTGGCCGTGGTCCCCGGTATAATGTGGTACGACTCTCCTAATAGAAGACCTTGGACCGGCGGGTAATATTGAGCACCGTCCGTCACAACAGTGCCTCCCGACTCAAAAGGCAACGAAGTCCAAGTTGTAGTCGCAGTATTGTTGTTGTACCAGTTCACGAAGTCAACCTCAGCAGTCCAACCGCCAGTGTAGTCAGGTGAACCGAGAATACCGGTGTTCGGGAAATATCCAGGAACACCGACGCCAAGCCTTACTCCAGGGCTCGCGTAGCAGTCAACCTGGAAACCACAAGTTGTTGTAGCCAAGAATGGATCGTTGAGGTACACTCCCTGCGGAACATTATTCGCCAATGGTCCCGCATCGGTCCCCGAAGCGGGAACCTGCGGTAAACCTGCAGTTACAACATGCAGAAGGGTAACGCCTCCTGGCACGAAATTGTACGTATTTAAGGCCTCAGGAACCGGAACAGCCGGATGGAGTGGTCCGAACGGAAACTGGTTGGTGCCATCAGCTGCTACAGCGCGACCGTTCTGAGTGACTCCGTTTACGATACAACTGTTGCCGTTCGAACAGTTGTTGGGTGGCACGTAGGTGCCTTCGCTGGACATCCATTCAGCAGCAAGCTCGCCTTGATCGTCGAATATTCTGACTCGAGCCGACATGTTCGCATCTGTCGGCGTTATCACATGTTCCTTCTTGAAGAGAACATCCAACGTTATGTTAACGCCGATGACGAGATTTATTCTGATATCGGCTACCTGAGTAGGGACACCATAGACGGCATAATCCTGGTCTTGAATGTACCCGTATGTGAATCCTCTGAAGTAATATTCGCCGCCGGCATTTGCCGTTGGGTAGAGGTTAGTGTAACCAGATACGGCTTGATTGTATACGCCGCCGTTCGGAAGCGTAGTCGGGCTGTAATGCGCAGGTCCGAACAACAATCGGCTAACCGAGAAGTAAAGGAGTCCGCCCATGTATCCGCCGATGTTGCCTGGTTTCTGTAATTCCTGTCCGAAATATGCGTCGTAAGCGTTGCCCGTATACGGTGAATAGATGGATTGCGGTTCCCATCCTCCTCCACACAATGTGACGTTGGATGCTCTTTGACTTTGGAACAAGCAACTTGTCAGTACGGTATCTGGCAGTTCGCTTGGTACATCCCCTATGAAGTCAGTAAGAGTATGGTTCTGGTATACCCCTATGTCTATCTCTTCACCGACCATACAGCCATCATTTGGTGTAGCCAAATTTGCGCCGGGGCATCTTGGGTCTCCTGTAAAGCTGGGTCCACTTCCTAAACTAGAACCCGCAGTTCCTGCAGCTTGGGCGCCCCCGAAATTGCCCAGGTGACTACAGAGCCCACCTCCTACGAATGGAGGCGTGACCGTGTTCGTGAAGAAACCGCAGGCAGGATACCCGACCGGATTACCCCAAACCCAGTTTCGATTAACCGTTGGCCGCTCCCAATCTATACTATATAGCGTGATGTTGAAGCCGACGCCGCGATACAGATGATCACTTACGCTGGTTGGAGTCCCACTGAGAGTTACTGAAACCTGCTCGGCTGGTCCCTGCTCAAGGTATCCGAGAACAAAAACATGAGGCGTGTAAGTACCTGACGGTATACCATAATTTTCTCCTCCCCAAGTGTCATTCCATCCCCAGAACTGAATATTCGCACGACCTTCTTCGATCGCGAGCGCGTTAACTTTAGCAGGGTCCAAATCAACAAGACCTCTAACCGTCGTGGGATCATGAAACGCTTGAGCCTCCCAGCCCGAAAGATGACCTTGAGAGTAGAAGCCTTGGTACCCGAGCAAGGATTGGTTATATGACCAGACTATTCCATTCGCGTCCACCAAAACTCCAGAGATAAGTCCCGCGCCAGTATCAATCGGATCTTCGGTAAGACCATTGAGTGTATTATGGAAGTGTACTGTTTTGTTGACCCAGCTTGATAGACGTAGGTCGATTGGTAAGGTTACGTCTCCAGCCCACTCTTGTGGCGTGACATCAAAGTAGTACTCCTGGAAGGTTGAACCGTCCAACGCAGTCTGAACATACCGGAAAACCCATGCACGCACATAATACCTGCCCGGAGTTAGTCCATTGATCCAAGTAGCGTACACTTGCGGAACCATACCGCTAAGATCCCTTGGAGAACCATACTCACCCTTAACACCAAACTCAAAGTGAAATGGTGTGGTCGTACCGCCAATAACATACCAGTGTTGCGGCGGGCCGACTCCCTGAGGATCAGTAGTTAGCTTGTTAATTTGGGCCGGATTATTGCCCACTCCGGCATTACCGAAGCCTCCTCCGGTAGACGTTTGGTAGAAAAGCGGGTTCGTACTTGAGGGGCCAGCGAAGTAACCGTTACTCGGCGTGTACTCATGCCACGGAAACGCGACATTGTCGCCCATTCGTGGATCACCACAGAAGGTAAAATCGTTTGTATTACCCTCATACATCTCCTGCCCTCCAGCGACACATGGCAGCGGTGACCATGAAACCATGTTCGCGCTTGGATCTGGAATATTGCTTAGAGTTGGCGAATCATAAAGTTCGATTTTGATGTATTCGTTATATGTGTTTGTTGAGCAGTCTGGGAAGGATGATGGTGATGTTTGACATGATGGTAGCTCTCCCATCCATGGTTCGTCACCGAACTGATGCTTCGTGAACACGTTACCATGAATCACCGGACCAGGCTGCACATAACAGTCGAAGTGCAAAGATTGCCCTTTCAACACGGTGACGCCAGTAGCGCATAGCTGTTGCGGGAACCCTGCGGCTTGAGCGTAAACATCGTAGATTCCCGGGGCGAGCCCCTCCACTTCATAATGACCATTAGCTCCGAGAGTGTCTCCGTTGGGCGTAGTTGGAGTATTGGGATTAGTGCACTGAGCTTCGATTGAATCTCCGCATAACGTTGTTCCATTGAAGAACCCCTCGGCATCAACGGTGGGCAAGTCGGGTCTTTGTTGACCGGTGTAGGGGTCGAGACGTGTCGTCATTTTCGCTAAAACCATACCGGCCTCACCGATTGGTTGGCCGTACAAGGTTGAGTTGTAGCCACCGTAGCGTACCGTCCCAGTAATAATAGCTGGATCAATCTCTCCTTTCACAAGCAGCACGGGCCAATTTTCGGTTGGGATAAATTGCGTACAGTCTTCAAAATGCCCTGGAGGAGAGGGGAAACCGGATCCCGGTAGTGGCCCAGTAGCGAATCCGGGGTACAACGGTGGGGCAATATTAGCACCATCAGGCACCACGCCTTCTTGGCCGCAAAGCGCGCGGGTATCTCCCCATAGGAGGATTTTGAAGAAGTAACGTCCCGCGATTGAAGGTGCGAGGACTCCGTTGATTCTAATATAGTACCATTCTCCAGCAGAGGTGAAGTCAATGGCTTGATGATCGTAGTACGGCAGAGTCGCCGCCGGTAGATGATTTATGCTCGGTGGGGCGGTCGAACTTATGCCTGCGTCCGACTGAATCATCACTAACGTCCAACCGGGAGCATAGCGATCGTATGGGCCGACTCTGATGACTGATATGCCAGTATAATCGTTCGTTATCGTGGTAACGACCTGTGGAGAGTCTGGGACACTAAAACCTGGAGGAAGTAGAATGCCAACAGTGTCCCAACGTTGAGACGGCATTAAGGTGGTTCCGTCCGATTCAAACTTGGTAGCGTTCAGCGCGAAAATCAGATCACCAGTGGACCCAACCAATACAGCACCGAAGGGCGCATATGAGCTTCCTTGCAGCTGATACCAAGAAGTGCTGGGTGCTCCAGGCGGAGCACAAGCAACCATTGATGGACGACCTACACCACTAGGAGAGCCAGTACACGGATACGGAGACTGATAACCGGGAGCGTTTAGATTCGTTGCAAAGTTTGGAGCCCCGTTGAAGGAACTCTCACCGCCACCAGGCCAAACATATCCTATAACTCCCGCAACATGCGGGTCGTAATCATTCTGATGAAACGGATAATTTGGAGTCAGGTCCCCCAACGTAAAATGCGCTTGTGCTTGTACAGGAATAATCACTGCTAATCCGCTGGATAAGAACAAGGCGATAACTATCGCTGCGGTGACTCTTGTGTTCATACTCCTCCCCTAGATTTTGAATGCAAATGGAGTAGCCGTGTTCCTAGCGCCTTTACCCATTTACCATTGGCGCTAATCCTCAACATTTACCATATTTAAGCCCATGTATCGAACTTAGACATATCACACGAAAGGCCCAATGCCGCAAAACTAGACGGGCTAACTGGCCTCTGATGTTTGTTTTCAGGAACATGTGAAGAACCATCCTCGCGGAGTCCAGATATGATCAGATATAACGCGGGATTCGTCCGGTACGTCGTTATAGATAGGACTGAACCTACGACTTTTCTGAACTCGCCGTTACGAAGTACTGATCTGAATCGAAGGAGACATCAACCGGTTGGAGACTTGAAGTTTCCCGCATCAGGGATTCGTAGGCGGTTTCGTTAACGCTGAGTTCCTAACAGCTGATGGAAGAAGAACCAATCCTAAGATTTTGCTAATAAAAGACAACCTCCCGCCTAGAAATCGTCTCAGAAGATCCAAATCAGCGGCCTCAACGACGTTCAGCAAACGCAACATCGCCAAATAAATTACAACACCAACCGAAAGGTACACAGGCAGCAAGAATTTACTATACCACAAAAATTGAACTCCCAAGACAGCAGCAGCCATAACTATTGCCGCAAAAATTGTTCTCGTAATAATCGAAATGTCAAGATCCAAGGTCATCTTCCTTCGCAGGAATAGGACGCCGAAGACAGCGCCGAGAATAATCGCTATGGCTCTTGATATCGCCGCACCGACAATACCCAATTCTGGAAGCAGAAAGTACGCAGCGCCAAGACTGATCAAGATTGTCAAGCCGGTTATTACAGCACTAAGAGTTGTTTTCTCAAGAGCCCAGTATAGAGGGCCTAATGCGGTGCCAAACGCTACCAGGCCGAGCGCGCAACAAATCACCATAAGCGGCACATAACCTCCAACGTATTCCGAACCAACAAAGAGCGTTAACGCGGGTTTCGATGTCGCCATTAAAATAAACGCGAGCGGAGTCAACGTCAAGCAGGAATACCGAGTAGCCAACCGAACTGCGTTACGGACATTTAGCGGGTCTCCTGCGATTGATGAAAGAGCTGAGAACAACATGTTAGTCATAGCAGTTGTGACACTTGCCAGTGCTCCAAACGCCACCAAAGCAGCGTTATAAACGCCCAAGATCGCCAAAGGAACAAACAACGCCAACAGAGCTCTATCGAACCAAGTCTGAGCATAAGTGACAATGTTAGCCAACTCCAAGGGTGCGGAATAATGAGTCAGTTTCCGCAAAGGAAAATCGAATCTCGGCGGCCCAAGAGCACGCATCGCCAGATAGGTGTAAATTATCCCAGTCGCAGCGTCCGAGACAGACCATGCTATAACTAGCCCTACAAAATTTCGCAAAGCTATGATCAAAGCAAGAATCAAGAACTGTCTTACGAAGCCGCCAAAGACAAGTCCCACAAGAGCAATTTCACGAAACTTCCGAAGTCCAAGCAACGCCGCCGAAGAAATTGGAGCAATTCCCCCAAAGAAGATAACGTCAATCGCCAACCAATTAAACAAATTTGAGTACGTGCTGCTACCTAGAACATGTAAAGCCAGAAACGTTGATCCGAAAAATATTACGATTACAACAGGAACATAAACAGCGACCGTCACACGTAACGCTTGATAGAATGGCGCTCCGCGCGATTCGATAGAAGTATTCTCCGCAACATACTTCGTAACGGCCTGCCCAAACCAAGTTAGGAAGGTCTGGCACGTCGCGTTAACTAATTGAAGCAACGCCAAAATCCCCATGTCTGCAGGAGAGATCAGCCGGGCCAGGATCACGAAGGAAACGACCAGAATCACGTTCACGCCAAGATTCTGAACTATCAAATAAGAGACCCCGCGAGTCAACTGAACATGCTGATCAGATGACTCATCACCTGGTTCAGACATGTTCACGAAATTCTCCACGTGATACGTAAATATGCGAAACTTGAATCAAATGTCGCATTCGCGATTTGCCTATCCATATTGAACCTCATGGCATCATTCCGTACTCCTGTAAGTCGCGTCTGTTCATCAATTCTCGTACGACATTCTCCATGTCGATTATGCGGTAAGACGTCTGCGGAAGCATCAAGACTTTGAATTCATTAGAGAATCTCTTGCTCGCTCACTCTGGAGCACTAGTTTGTATTAAATCTCAACCCAACCTCACAACAGCTTAGCCTGCAACTCAATTATCGTAGATAACTGATCCTCCGTTTGAGTACATCCTATTCACCGCCGTGTTATTTGATAATGTATCAGGAGATATGATCGTCACCTCATATGCCCCTGGTGAGCTGATTGAGCCTACAGAGTCCCAGATACCGTAATGGTTGTTCAGATAGCTAGAGAAAATGAAGCACGTCTGAGTTGGCGGTAAAGCGTTGACGTAAATCACCTGCGCAATCGGAATATTTCCGGTTGACTCCAAGACTTGACTTCCCGATATCCAATCAGTACAGACGAAGTTTGTTCCCAAATGGTACTCCGTCCAGCGGGCACCAGCAACGTCTTGTGGGGGCGCGTAGTAACCGTAGAAGTTCAGCACGACGTTTGGGTCATTGGAATTCATCATCCTGCGAAAGTCTAAGGTTGGTGAACTTGGGGAGTCGTGTGTAACAGCGAATACCCAGCCTGAGCTGAACAGGAAATATAGAAGAAGAAGTGTACCAACGGAAACTCGTCTAGTAGAAATCGAGAAGAGCTGTCCAGACTGATGAGTTATGAACAGCCGAAGTCGTGAGAATGCGGACGATAGGGAGGACAGGCCGTATACTAGACATGGTGAAATGAAAAATAGCGCAATATGATATGTACGTGCAAGATCGAGCCCTAAGGCGAAGAAGGGTAAAGCGACTATCGACCCAGCCAGGAACATTCCAACCATCATGGGCGGAATCATCCTCTCCTCCGCAATTGTAGGGTTTTTTCGAATAAGCAGATCGAGAAATCCGATGCATATCACTCCAATTACAGCATATTGCAAATATCGATTAAGTGCGTGAAAGAATCCTGTTGATCCCGAGACAACTTGTGAAGGTCGGGTACCGATGCTGAAGAAATTACTGACAAAACCTTGTAGAACCTCCGACAGCCCTTTCGTTAGGGACTCCAATATCGTGGAGTTTACGAAGAATACGTACCATACAGCTACTACCATTGTCATGAACAATACCAAAGTCCAATTGTCCAATGGAAGTGACCTACGCCAGATGGAGGCGACAATAAGTGAGAAAAGGAGGATTGAAAGATAGATGAACGCTATAGAATAGTGAGAAGCAACGATACCGACATCCAACAGTATCAGTAGATATCTAGTCGAACGAAAGCCCGTAAGGGTCGGTGAGAATAATACGGCCAGAGCGAGGACGAACAGCAGTTCGGCAACTTCTTCGCGGCCGAGCCCAATCAGCTCGCCATAGAATGCTGGATATGAAATGAAAAAGAAGGCGGCAACAAACGACTGTCGCGGAGTTAACAGATGTCTGTATATCTTGTAAAGAGCTAATGGGACAGTAGAGTATACTAGCGGAAAGACGAATTTGAAAATTTGAAGCCCAGTAAGTGAAGACACTACGCTCAGAACGGTTGGAAGAACGGTTACGCTAAGAACAGAATTTAATCTGGTACCAGTAAATGGATTCCATCCTGCGTGCGTTAATACCTGCGTGAAAGCGTACACTTCACCGTTTATGTCCCAACCAACCACAGCATCTGGCGATAAGAGAGTGGCAAGCATCAACAATGAGATACTTGCTGAAAGAATGAAAGCCAGAAAGACCTTATCCTGTTCTTCCGCTTCCAGCTTTGGAACAATCACGAAGGCACTTGCGCCTAGAACAAAAAACGCGGTCAGAACTAAAGTGCTGCTCTGATAATACGATGCAACGATGCTCAGACAAGGGAATAGAGACGCTAACAGAAAAAGGTCCAGATGACTCGGATAGCCATGTGGAGGTCTCAATTTCTCTACCAGTTTTCTCCAAAAGCGTGATAGAAGAAACTTTTGCAACACTTCACGGCTACAATCGCCTTCGGAAGATCGAATTATGACCGGAACACATACCGTAAACATATCCTATCCGAGCAGCTTGATCGCACATGGCCTTGAGTCGAGTTTGTGCTTTAAAGGATAATAGTCCTGGGAAAAACTTAGTGAACGTTCGAAGCGTCATGCCTGCAGATGCTTGCAGAGTCTTAGTAGCCTGGACGCTCAGGGACGGATGATCCTCACTCAACGCGTCGCTTACTCCCTGCCAAAACGAGCGCTTTACAAACCAGTCCTTACGCAAGCGTTGGGCAAGAATTACGTGACTGACAACAATATCAGGGTCATACACACGTTCCTGGCCGCGAGAAGCTAGTTTGTCCTGAACATCTATCTCTTCTCCTCCTAACAGTCGTGAGCCGGAGACATACGCTCTCCCGAGGTCTTCACGAAAACCTCCGACCATCTCTAGCACATCGCGCCTGAAGGCTATGTTTGCTCCAGTCAAGTATTCTCGTTCGTTCAAAACATGTCTTGGCTTGTTCCAATCCAAGATTGATAGGAACCAGAGTAAACTATCAGGAAGCCAAACTGGGCGATCAGTTTCCCAAAGTGGAAGAACTCTGCCGCCTACACAGGAACTTCCAAGAGAAAAGGCCTTGAGAATGAGTTCAAGCCAGTTATTTGATGCGACAGCATCGTCATCTAGGTACGCAACAAACTCTCCCCTCGCAGATCTCCAACCAATATTGCGCGCACGAGAAAGCCCTGCACGCGGCTCGTAAATGTAAATAATTTCTTCATAATGCTCGCACAGTGTTCTTGCGTGATCTGTTGAAGAACTATCAATCACAATGACTTCGAACTTGTCTCTACGAAGAGACTGCCCTACAACGCTTCGCAGTGCACCATCTAGGTACTTTTCTCTATTACAAGTAGAGACGACCACCGATATTGCTGGCGTGTCTGACCTCATCTCTCTACCCAAACCGTTCGGAGTAAGATAAATCGACTGCACACGAAAGTTGAATGCTATCAGAATAGCAATACGATCTTGCAATGGGAAGAAAAACACTAAACTCTTGTTCAACAACAACGAATGCAATTCAGAGTGCAAGGATTCAGACAATATTGGTTGACGATCAAGAAAAACTGCGACACCATAAAACCGCGGAAATGTCACGTAGACAAGCGATCTCATGGTTGCTTGGTGTCGGATTACTGGGGATGGGACCACCTCTTCAAAAGATTATCCAACTGTTCGCTGAAGATCAGCAGACGATCCACGCTTTCCTACCGGAACGGCTAACGCAAACTACACCACTAACGAAAACGGAAACTCAAATCGCATCCACCACGGGTACAACAAATGATGCCTTCGAAATAATATCACAAGCACTAGCAGAAAGGCAGACAAGGATTCATCTGCCAACCGGCAATTATTCGGTGAGCAACTCGATAAAAATATCTCAGCCTAACGTGGAGATTTATGGCGATGGTCAAAATTCCACCGTATTGCGACTGAACAACGGTGTGCTTGCAGACATGTTCTCATTCGTTTCTGCAAATAACTTCCATGTACACGATTTGCAGATAGATGGCAACAGACAAAATCAACCTTATACTCCTCCGACTCCTCGATATGGCGGAGCGGTCAACATAAGCGGTATCGATGCATGGAACTGCTCGTACGGACTCGTTGAAAACTGTTTCATCCACGACTGCCGAACATTCGGGATACTCTACTCACAATGCACGGGGTGTACAATTCAGGACAATTGCATGCAAAACTGTGACGCAAATGGCGTGACAATCGATAACTCCACCGGCGGTTCCGGTTGTAGAGTCAAAAGGAACATGGTGGATGGCGCGAGCGACGTTGGCATAACTGGATCAGACGCAGTAAACCTGCTGGTCGAGAAAAACACAATCAAGAACATAACAATGAACACTTCTCCCTTCGAACAGAACACTAACATTGGCGTGGCCTGCGAAGGCAACAACGCCGGCTGCCTGAATTGCAGTTACGTCGAGAACACGATAGAGAATACCCTCGTAGGAGCGTACATTGGATTCGTGAACGGACTCAGCTTCAGAAAAAACACGATAAACGGAATCATAGCAACAGGAAACGGATTCCCCGGCATTCCTTTCGGGATCAACGTTGATACAAAAACATTGGGAGTTGACATCGAAAATTGCTTAATCGAAGGCATACCCAATCATACTACAACACCGATAGTACAACTATTATCACCCAGCGGCGGGACATTCAAAAATAATTCGATTTACACAAACGGAGGAACCCTACCAATATGGGCTCCTAATAGCGGATGGACAATTATTGGAAATAAACTAACGTAGACTGTTTTAGGCGCAGATGTCAAGAAAAACGCATTAGACTAACTCGTTATACATATCCCGAACTGCTTTTGAAACCTTTTCGACGGAATACGTGGACAACACTCTTTCTCTGCCATTTCTTCCCATATCTCTGCGAAGCTTGCGGTCAACAACGAGGACCCGTAATTTCTCTGCAAGCTTCACTGGATCGCCGGGAGGAACAAGGAATCCAGTTACCTGATCGATGACAATCTCAGGAATACCACTTATTGAGGAAGCAACTACTGGCAGACCGGACGCCATTGCTTCTAGGTTAACGATCCCAAAAGTCTCTTGAAACGAGGGTAGAACAAAGATGTCTGCCTCCTGAAGAAACGAAGGAACATCGGATACGAAACCGGTGAACCGGACATGTCGTAAATCCATCTCTCGCGTATAGTCTACTAGTTCTCGAAAATAGTCGGCCTCCCAGACTTCACCCCCGATCAATAGTTCCAGATCAGGAAACTCGCCTTTCAACAAGTTGAACGCCTTCAGCAAGACAATCACTCCCTTCGTCCTGCTAATCCTACCATACCAAGCGATTCTTATCACATCTCGAGATTCTTTCCGACCGATTTTGAATCGAGTTACATCAATGAAATTCGGAATTACTCTAATCTTCCCTTCTTCCACTCCAAGTCCTTCGAGACTCTTCGCATCGTACCTTGTGAATACGTGAAACAAATCGCTCGAAGTTGTGAAGAGCTTACGCGAAAGCGGTTGCTGCGAGTAGAAACCTAAAGTGTACGGCATCGAATGGCAGGAAAAAATTTTAGGTTTCTTCATTCTCCTAAGTGACAACGGGAATGAGAGATCAATATCGTCATGAAAATGTAGAATATCAAATCTTTCCGCAAAACTTCGCAGCCCGAAAGGAAGCGACGGAATGTAATGCACTTTCGTCAGATGAGCAAGCTTACCGACAGGAAAAGAAGGCCATACGACAACCGATTCTTCATCGACAGTCTTGATTCTAAGCCTTCTAGACGACCTCCACTTCTTCGTATCACAGAACACGATGACTTCGCTCGAAACCCCCAAGTTCCTCAGTGCCTTCGCAAGGCACTGGACATGTGTTTCGGTGCCTCCGACCATCGGAAAATAACTGGGCGCTAGAATTCCAGAAAACAACACAAACACAACTTGTGGGAACCCGTCGACTGGTCATCGATCTTGATGCCGAAGCATGCTATTGGATCTTCTGGGCCATTAAATTTCACGTTATTGGGGTTAGGTTTCTGGAGAACCACTGCGGGATACCGAGCTTGCTAGTCGATGCTGCTGCGCAAACCTAAACGCGCTATAGGCGAGATTGAATACTCGGTTTTCCGAGAAGACCACCGCATATCGCCGCTGATATTGTGCTCTAAACTTTGACTTTGCAATATAGTGAATATCATTCGGATCCTCTGGAGTATCACCGAAACAGAAAGTTGAAAAACCCATTTCAGAAGCTCGCCTCACACCATACCAACTTAAGGCCAAAGAAGGCCGGTATCTATTTGGCAACTCTCTATTTGGCCAGAGGACCCTACCATACATTTTCCTTCCCGGCTTAAATTGCAGGAACAACGCGCCTCCAGCAATCTCCTGATTTCTACGCAGCATTACAACGACAGCCTCATCCTTGTAAATTCGTACTAGTTCGCGTTCGAATTTACAATCAGCCGGATACAACTGATAGTCCGAGAACCTGCGATCCCTATTCACGTAATCCATATTCTTCGCATAGTGATGAAAGAATTCGTTCAGATCCTCGGTCGAATCGACCTCATCGATTGTGAATCCGTCTTTTTCGAAGAGCCTAATCTTGCGTCTGTGGTTAAACGAAAAGAGAGAGTCCCAAATCTTATCGACCGGGTTTTCTAACAAGTTGAGCACCATGTTCCCACCTGTCGGAAAGAGGGGCAGAGAAGAATTGAGAAAGTAGCTCTTCATCTCACCAGTTAGACCTAAGATTGCGTAGGAGAGTTCTTCGCGCTTCATGAGCTCTTTGATCTTACTCAGTGCATGTTCAATTATCATCCGATCCTGTTTATCAGTTACCAGTATGTGATCATAGATCGAGTTGGGTAGGGTTGTTAGTCCACTGAACCATTTAATTTTGGTTTTATAGAATGGACATAGCGCCACAGGTTGGTCGTCTTTGTATACGAGAAAATAACGTGCTTGATACCCGAACGTCCGTTCTAACACTTGTTTCCATTTTAAGCTGTGACAGAAACTGCCGTCTTCAGCATTTTCATTAACATAATCCCAATCAGCTATGTTCGAATCATCTAATTCCTCGACACGATACCCCATAATAGCTCTCCGCTATTGACCGAAGACTACGATCATCGGTCGCCCGTTCAAGGTTTCAGGGAACAACTAACCACAACTTCTCGGAGCACGATGAATCTATCGATTAAATTTAGAAACGAGGGCGCTATTAGATTATCGACTGGATATAAAACCAGAGCAGAACTCGATCTCCGAAATAATGTCGTTTGCTACGAAAACAGAACGATTCTCATCTACAAGACACGTTCTTTGATCTTAGGTGTCGCAATGCTCCTTTCAGAGAAGCTCAAAAGGACCGGCGTGTTACCATTCCACACGTTATTTGCCCTTCAAAGTGACTACCACGCACTAACCTAGCAAATCTCGACGATTGTGCCAAAGTGCCGAGCCTTGTTTCTAGGTTCGATTCGTCTGACGATCTATTAGTACGCGTCACTGCTTATCATAGATCGTAGTTACACGAAGTTTAGTCGACGAAAGAGCATCATAATAATCGATCAGCAATGAGTGATACGATCAGTATCAATGCGCCTCGGGCTGTGGATCTAAAGCTAAAGGCAATATACCCGTTGATCACGAAACCCAGCCTCAAAAAACGTGTAGCTGTTAGATCAACAGGGCGGACCAAACTCTTCGTGGATCATAATCACTTTAGTAAACCGACCGATATCTATCTCTTTTATTGTGGAAAACATCGGCTTTGGCAGATGGATTACCTTCATGGTAACGGAAGCTTGAATTGTATTCGTTGTGCGGAGTTTCAAATTGATAAATAAAGTAATCAGGTCGCGCCATTCAAGTAACTACTGAATCATTTGATAAATCGATGCTCCGTCTGAATAAATTCTGTTTTGATTCTGCAAGATAGAACTAGTGTTATTCAAGGGCATAAGGTGGAACGATTCATGACCTGATGCTTCACCAACCTGGGAATATGCAACAGGGGCGGTTTCGATCCCTGTTACAGTGTTCAAGACGCTCACATACGCGTAGTCATTCGCCTGACATTTTGGATAAGTGCCAGTACCAGGGAGAAAAGGGCCATTCGTGTCTATACCTGCTAATGCCAGTACACCGTGCTTAGCAGCAACATCAGCACAAATAGATCCTACAGAAGTGCCTTGAGTTGCCAACCAGTGTGAAGCAAAAACGTCGGGTGCAGTGATATAATAGTCATAGTGTTGAAATCGCAATCCTGCAATACTAGATTCGGCACTTCGCTGGTAATCCAACACATACGATGTCGGAGTGTCCAGTGTGACGGACCACAGCCAACCGGATGTGAAGATCAAATACGTAAAAAGTAAAATGATCAGAAACAACCTGCGAATTCTAACTTGTGGGAAAGTCGGAAAACGAAAGTGAACGGTCACTAACCTGTTGAGGGCTGACGCGCCGTAATAGAAGCAGGGAGCTAAAGCAAAAAGTGAGAGCTGATAAATCCTATCTAAACCCAAAGCCCCCGAGAAAAAAGGAATGGTGATAGCTGTGCCTAACAGAATCATGGATGGCGCCATAAATGGAACAATCGTTTGATTTCTAAAACCACTCGTCTGTCTTCGAATACAATCGATGAATCCGACCGATATTAATAGAACCATTAAGTACTGAATCATTCTATTTGCTAAATGCAGTATTCCAAAATTTATTGGTGCAACTCCAGCTGCGGCATACACTAAATATGACCGCCCAACTGTACTGGTACTAAAGAGATCAGAAATACCGACACTAACAACGGAGTATAGCTGCGAAATATTTCGCAGTACAATACCACTGGCCGCCAAGAAAAACCAAGCCAGAGCTGTTACAAATGACAGCCCAACCAAATTAACGCTGATAAACTCAGATGGTGTTCTCGACTTTACAGCAAGCCAAAAAACATACGCGATTCCGATCAGGAAAAGATAGATCAGAGCAGTTGAGTAATGCGAGATGACTAGACCAGTTGTAAGTATTACTGTTAGGAACGGGCCAAGACGGTCCTTCTTCAACTGTTTTGTAAGAAGGACCAATAGCAAGACAGCAAGAATAAACTCTGCAATCATCTGTCGGCCAAGCGAAGCCAGCTCCGTATAAGTTGTTGGAAAAGACAAGAATACGAAAACAGAGATGAAGGATAATCTCGGATTCATCATCTTCCTATAAATTTTGTATAACAAAATAGGAACAAGTGAATAAATCGCCGGAAATACCACTTTGAAGACCAACGTCCCGCTAATTGAAGAAACAGCACTTATGACGACAGGTAAGATACTGACGCTAAGAGCGGAATTGTAGAGGAAACTGATACTTGGAACCCATATGCCACTCGAATAGACCTGCTGGAATAATGCAAGTTCCTGAGCTATGTCTAGGTTTGGAACATATGGAGAAATAACATTAACCGTCATTAACAACGAAAAAGTTGCTGAAGCCAGGAGAAGCGGAAATAATTTGTCACATGTCTCATCGACGCTAATTTGACTAAGAAAAACCGACGCTCCAACCATAAGGTAGACAAGTAATAATGCCAAGTGAGACTGATAGTATGCTGCTAGGACACTGAAAATTGGCATTAAGATGACGATGCTACTTAACCAAACGGATCTTGGATACGATATCGAGAACGAATTGCGCACTCCGAGACCTCTGTGATTCATGTGATTCGACCGAATCTAAGATGCAGATACCTGATCACTATGAATATGGGCACGATTGAGACAGCAAACACAATGATTTCCTGAATGTAGCTTCTGATCGGATCTGAACTAGAGTTTAACCTCAGCGTCGACTAGGTACTTGTGGATTATTAGATACTCGACGGCTCCCCAAACAACGTGTAGTGCAGCATCTTGAGGAGACCGAACCATTGGTTGCCCATGCCGGTTAAAGCTAGTATTGAGAACTATTGGAATACCAGATTGTTTTTCGAATTCCTGTATAACCTGCCAATAAGACGGATTAGCTTCCTTAGTTACAGTCTGAGGTCGAACGGTTCCATCTACGTGAACTACTGCAGGGATGTCCTTTATTCTCTCTTTCTTCACGTTGAACCCCATGATCATGAAGGGCGATTCTACAGCGTCTTCCAAGTATTCAGTCTTGGCTTCGCTCAACATGCTAGGGGCAAAGGGCATGAACCAATCGCGTTTCTTCAGATGTTTGTTTATTTTGTCTTTCATCTTCTCGTCTCGTGGGTCTGCTAGAACAGACCGATTCCCAAGTGCTCTAGGACCGAATTCGAGTCTGCTCTGGAACCAACCAACAACCTTGCCCTCTGCTATGAGATCAGCCGCGGTCTTCTCAGGATCTTTTAACTCTTGGTACGAGAGCCGATACTCATCAAGGGCAGCAATCACTTCTTCATCGGTGTATCTTGTTCCGTAGTAAGTGTGAATCATTCTCTTGTTCGGGAGGGCCTTTCCTTCACGCTCCATAAGCTCCTTGCAAACCAAAAGGGCTGCTCCGACTGCTACTCCTGAATCACCTGGGTTCGGAAATACGTAAACGTCCTCGACTTCGGGCATCTCTCGGATTTTTTGGTTGAGTTTCATATTCAACGCAACACCACCTGATAAGCAAACTTTGGGTTTCCCACTCTTTGATATCACATTTCGAACGTACTCAATTACTCGATCTTCGAGCAGCTTCTGAGCAGCTGCCGCAAAATCTTCCTTCTTGTGCAATTTTGCAATGTTCAACAACGGGTTATTCTTTCTTACCGAATGTCGGTACGGGGCAAAGATGTTCCGATCGGTTACGTCAACTCGTATTTCCACAATGTTGTTGATAGTCCCGGTGACGGTTAGACCGTCCACCTTAACAAAATCCTTTAACTTGTCATAGGCCACGTCTGAATTACCGTATGACGCAAGTCCCATCGTCTTTCCTTCTCCGTCGTTAAGTTTGAACCCGATCGCCGCTGTTGCTGCACTGAAGAAGTCGCCAAATGTTGACACATCACTCATAGAAATTTGGGACATTACGTTATTTTGACAATCCCAGGAGCTGAGTGACTCATCACGATCGCCTTGTCCATCTAACGTTATTGCGGTGGTGTCATTCATCCCGGAAGTGTAGTAGGCCGAAGCTGCATGGCTCAAGTGATGGTTGACGTATCGGATTGGAGCTTCAATACCGTATGCTAGTAGCAGGGAGCTGAGTCTAGTCCCAGTCATTCGTAGATATGGGTACCCTAATGCTCTTCTTAACTTGAATTTCGCGAAGTCCCTGAGAAAAGTCTGCTTCGGTGCCTCCCAAGGTATAGCTACTGCATCTATCTCCGCGGCCTTCACGCCGCTTATCCTTAGAACTTCAGAAATAGAATTCCAAAGTAATGTACTGCCGTCATGTTTCACTCTGGTTATTCGATCCTCTTCGATAGCTGCCAAAAGTTCTCCATCACGTACGATGAGGGCGCTTCCTTCATGAGGACTTGCTAGCCAGAACAAGGGGCCATAAATTCCTAGGACGGTTACCAATTCCATTCACTTTTATTTTCTTGTTATGTTGAATTAGTTTCTGAGCTCTGCTCCGTCTTAGTTGATTAAGGCTACGATAGATACTTCAGTTCCTAGTTATCTGTTTTGGATTCTTTGTACGATCATTAGGCCTATCAACTCCGAAGTAATTTGCAAAACATAACGCGTGAAGTGACCGAGTCAATGAATAACTTCTGTCTATTAACCAATAATTTGAATAGTGTTCTCTTGTGATCACACGGCGGGACATGCCATGAAGTTGCGCACTCTGAAGTGGCATGTTCGATATTCTCTCGGTTCACCATACGCAAGACCCTATAGAATTTTCCTTGCGAAACTTGGGCTCTGTCGACCACCCGACTTCTTGATTATCGGTACGATGCGTGGAGGCACCACGTCTTTGTATGTTTATCTAGCGGAAAGTTCGGGAATCTCAAGACCTCTACGCAAGGAAATTCATTTTTTTGATGATAATTACGGTAAAGGATGGGCATGGTACCTAGCACATTTTCCTGTTCGAAATTCAAGTGTTCTGACTGGAGAAGGTTCTCCCAATTACATGTTCTATCCGGTTGCAATGCAACGAATTGCTGATACTCTACCTAATGCCAAGCTAATCGCTCTCTTGCGAAATCCAATAGAAAGGGCATATTCACATTATTGGCATGAGGTCAGTCTGGGGTATGAGACGTTGCCCTTCGAGGACGCTCTGAATCGCGAATATGATATGGATAATAATTGCTGGCGTCCTTGGGAGCTTGGCGGGAGAGGGATATACGAGCATGAACACTTCAGCTACTTGTCAAGAGGGTTATACGTAAAGCAGCTTAAGCCTTGGATGGAAAAAATTTCACGTAATAATTTCCTAATTCTGAAAAGCGAGGCGTTGTTCAATGATCCGGGGAAAGTGTTATCGGAAGCGCTCACTTTCCTTGGTAGACCTCCCAGTGGATGTGCAACATTCAGAAAATACAATGAAGAGCAATACTCACCTATGAGTGATATTACAAGAGCGCGTCTCCGCTCTCTTTTTCGGCCCTACAACGAAGAGCTGTCAGAGTTATTGGGGATGGACTTCAGTGATTGGATATGATTTTCAATGAAAACCGTCAGCGCACACTACTGAACCAATTGTTTTCATTGCTTCAAAACGTGGGCTTGCGTCTCGACTTATCTTGGCTTTCTGCAACCTAATGCAGATAAGTAACCTGACCACCAAGCCGCGTCTGCGATTAATAACAAGACGGGAATTACGAAAGATATTTTCAGTCGTGTAACCTTGTAAGCCCTCGACGCTGCTTTCAAACCGTATAACAGTTTGGCGTGAGGAGAGTTTCGCCACGCAGCGAAAGCTCGACCATGTTTATGAGCGAGCCAATACCCGCCATACCCGAACCAACGATGTTCCTGCCAAAAGCCGCGAACAGTGCTTCTGTAGTTATGGTAAAACCCCGCGTCCTCAATGGTAACGACTAACCAGCCATTCCGTCTTAATCTATAGACAATGTCGACGTCCTCAGATGCGCCAGTTATTTTTTCGTCGAATCCATGGACGGATGCGATAGCGTTTGCGCGGAAGACAAATGCGCATCCAATGAACTCGTCTTCAGTGTTTTGGTATAGATTCCAAGAACTGCAAACCAAAGTTCCGGGCTTGTACAGATACCTCCCTAAGCCAACCCCTATCCGGACATTACTTCTCATAGCTTCAAGTTGTTTGCGAAAAAAGTTTGGCTTCAATACCACGTCTCCATCTACAAATGCGACATATTTCCCCCTTGCATTAGTGGCTGCGAGTTGCCGAGCATAACCCAGTCCTCTTCCGTTGTCAGAAAATATCTGAAGCGACATTTTCTGCTCAATATTTTGGCGGATAATCGAAAGGGTTGAATCGGAACTGCTACCATCAACAACAACCATCTCCATCTGCTGATAATCATAGTCTTGTCTCAAAATGCTGTCAATAGTATCATGAATGGTTTCCGCAGCATTTCTGACGCAAATGGCTACAGTAAGTTCAGGCGCCATGAATAATCACTAAATCTCCTCATATGTATCAGGGCATTATCTATGCAGGCTGTCAGTACTATGATAACGATAAGTATTGAAAAAGACTTTTGTAAATGGAGATTGTTCAATTCAGCTTCGCTGTGGTTCCTAAATAGACTGACGATCTTATCAACAAACAAATGGTTGGAAACAAGCCCGCCGTAGTGTATCCCGCAGTAACACAAACCGACCAACTTACTTTCCCTACTTTAAGCGAGTTAACTTAGGTTTGAAAAGAACTGGTGGTATTTGCATCTCCAATATTGATGATCGTTGAACCGTTGGAAACGGCTTTCATAATTTCTCGAAATTGATTTACGCAGATACTATATGTTGACGATTTCTTTTCAATCGATATGTCGTGGAAGCATAACACCAACCATTGATTTGCGCGCAAGTTCCGCACCCATTTTCTGACGAATCTCGCTTCGACCACGTGTCGGTTAGAAGGCAAGCCAATACTACTCGTTACTCCGCTACGTCTTTGAGGTCCCAAACCCGCAATTCTCGAGTATAGAAAATCATTGATCAGATGTATTGGAAGACTCAAAGGGCGATCATAAGCGCTGATGGCAGATAGCTGAAGTCGATCAGTAGGTGGAATTCTGTTGGTCCTTAGAGGAGGATAACAAGAAACTGTACGCGCGAATTTGTAGTACTTTGAGGCAAGCGCCCGCACCTTTGCATCACAAGCCCCAAATGGATAAGCTAGGCTGCTAATGTTACATCCTAGCAGACGCTGCAAGGTAGTCTTACTTTCCATGAGCTCTGCCATTAGTTCGGTGCCGGATAACAATGCGAGGTTCTGATGGGTTCGGGTATGCGACCCTATCTCCCATCCTTTTGACGAAAGTGACTTCAACATCTGCTTGGTCATCACAGGGTAACCAGAATACCGACTTCCAATCAGATCAGAAATCACAAAGACTGTACCTGTGGCACCAATTCTTTCCATCTCTGGAAAAGCAAGAGTGTAAACACTCGACAAGCCATCATCGAAGCTTATAGTAACAAAACCTCGCATAGTCAAGGTTCTACTGCATCCTGTTTCCCGAGTACCAGTGACCTTAGGCTACCTCTTTTCTAAGACAAATTGCCACGCAAATGGAAAAGCACGAATTATTCCCTCCAATAGTCGAGCCGTCTGCCGAAATTTCGGAGGGAAAACGTCGGCAGGATATCCGAATTTTATTATCGAGACAGCCTTGAACCCCGCTGTCTCTCCCTCTTTCTTTAGATCGTTGATTGTAACCGGAAACCATACTTTAGGGAGCCCCAAGCGAGCTTTAGATGAGACGGGGGCAAACTTCCAATATCTCAACTGTACCACTTTTGGCAAATAGCCCATCAGCGGAAGCCGACTATGCTGTTCAATCGGGAAAAATGGGTTGGGGAGTTGCCCTATGAGCATGCCTCCTTTGACTAGAACCCGATTGATTTCTCTTAGAGCTCGTGCGCGCAGTTTGGGAGGTATGTGTTCATATACGTTGGCAAGGATTGCGAAGTCAAAATAAGAGTCTGAAAACGGCAAGTCATGTGCTCCCCCGTGCAATAGTTTTGCACCGGCGGGCGAGATGTTTCCAACATCCTTCCCGACTCTGGGGTCAATTCCAAACATTTCAATCCCGGTTTTGGCTTTAATCGTGTCTACAACTGTCCCTTCAGCACAACCAATGTCGAGACCACGATTTGTCTCAACTCTAACGTATCCTCTCACTAGATCTACGATCGCGCTAGACATGTATGAGTTTCTTTCTTGCCATTCTGACGGCGACATCATCAGCTGCCCTTTGATTGACTGACTGCACATTTCGGTGACCTTCAGTTGACTCGAGTCAAGTTAATCGTCCTAATATTTCTCTTAACCAACGTAGGAACGTTCTCGAATAATAGGCAATTGAAATCCTTGACTGAGCGCCATTCACCTGTGCGGAGTGTACCAGAATAACTTGTCTCGAAAGTCTTGGTAAGTCTCCTAAGGCTAAAAGCGAGACCTAGGAAAACGGATCGTCAGCGGTCTGGATTCCTGGACTTCCCATTAACCCATGTACCCTAGATTTGCGAGTCTCCGTGTAATCTCAGCCTCTTCTTCTTTGGTCCACGCTGAACGCTCTGTTATACCGAGTTGAAGGTCAGGTCCATGCTCGACCGGTCTAATTGCTGGATCGGAGTCGGGACGGAAAATCGATAGGACTTTTCCGTCCATGTTTTTTGGGATAGGTAGCGAGAGTAGGTGAAGTATCGTTGGAGCGACATCTATGATTTCTGCATTATCAATTGACTGGTCATTCCTTACGGTGGGACCGTTTACAAAAAATATTCCGTCAACGGTTGAAAGCCAGTGGTGTCCCCCGCATTCGATAATGGGTTTCGTTACGTCAAATTCGCTACTGTCTATTCTCTGAATCGGTTTGCCGTTAGGATTCCAGCTTCGAGGACCGTATCCGTCGCGAAAAATGACAAGGAGATCTGGAGCCGAACTCGTTTGTTCTCCCGAATAAATTTCCTCAGGTTTGAGGATTTTCTCGACTAGTCGCATTCCAGTCTGGGGATCTACGTAGTCGAGCAGTGTTCTCGCAAGGTTGTCTCTCTCAGCTTCAAAGCGTTCCTTATCAACAATTCCAAGGGACTCACGTCCTTTGACGTTAAGGTTTATCGCGCCAAAACGGTAACAGTAAGCTGTTGATCTTGAAAAATCGATGCCGCTTGGAATCTTATTTAGGACCTTCTTTGGAACCAGCTTCTTAACTAGAGATACACTAATTCCGAAAGAAGCGGCAAGGCGAATCAATGTGTCGGTCGTTAGTCCGAATTGATATGCTCTATGATACCTAACTATCCCGAGTTCTGCTAGAAGCTGGTTCACGCCCACATGTGCCACTTGAGCGGCGTGCCCGTGATCTGATACGACAAACGTTGTGGTGGAGGCATCAACTTTTCCCATGATGAGACCTAGGGCATGGTCCAATTCATGAAAAAAATTCGCGATGACAGATCCATACTTTTGCAAACCTTCAGGGGTTGCAGCCGGATGGTTGCGGTCCAGATGTCGCCAAAAGATGTGTTGTACTCTGTCAGAACAGGTGAAAATTGCGAAGAACACGTCCCATCGTTGTTCAATTAGGTGAAGTATGAGCTTTGTCCTCTCCTTCATAGTTTCATCCAACATTCTCAAAATATTAGACTCGTCACCTGTTCCTGTCTGGTAATCGCGAGTGTAGGGGGCCTCAATCCGATACTTCGGCGCTACTTTCTGCAGCTCATTAAGCATAGATTCTGGAGAGCAAGCAATTTCGGGTGCCCCAATTTGCGGGGCTGGAAATCCTGAAACCATAATGCCGTTGATAGGATAAGGAGGGTATGTCAAAGGCATATTGACGAGGATGGACCGTCGACCACAGGAACCCAAATAGTCCCATAAAGTCAATCCACGGATGTCTTCTGAACTGGGAGGATGAGATAGGTAAGTACTCGGTTCAACCTTGAAGAAGCTGTATACCCCATGTTTACCGGGGTTCATGCCCGTTGAAAATGACGGCCAGGCGGGAAGCGATTGTGGTGGCAACGTTGATTTTAACCGCCCTCCCGCACCGGATTTCGCTATTGCTTCTAAGTTTGGCATAATACCAGCTTGCAGGAATTGGTTTACGAGCAGGTGTGGCGCGCCATCAAAGCCAACAACTAAGACGCGCTCGTTCGGCATGACAGCAACCTTTTGAGTGTGTCAAATAGATCCAACCTTTAAAGTAGTCGTGAAGTGTTCGTAGAAATTCCTTTGCCGTGTGAAATCTGATGGGAAAAAAGAAAATGCTCGTGATAGGATTGGACTGCGCTACTCCCGAGCTTGTTTTTGATCGCTTCCAAGATGAGCTGCCGAATATTCAACGACTAATGCAGAAAGGCGCCTACGGCAGACTTGAGAGCTGTCATCCTCCGATAACAATTCCGGCTTGGATGGTTATGTGCACCAGCGCGAGTCCTGGGCGACTCGGAGTCTACGGTTTTCGGCACAGAAAGGGGTTCTCTTATGATGAAGGCTACATAGCTAATTCCCTAACCATCAAGCATGAGAAAATCTGGGATATTCTCGCACGAAACGACAAGAGAGTCTGTGTCGTAAGTATTCCTCCCTCTTATCCGCCCACACCCGTGAACGGTGATCTGATTTCATGCTTCATTACCCCGAACGCTAATCGCGAGTATACTTATCCATCAACCTTGAAACAGGAAATTGAGAAACTCGTCGGTCCATACCCCTTCGACGTGGAATTTCGAATCGAAGATCGTGACGGGCTGTTAGCGAACCTTATCGACATGACAGAGAAACATTTCCAAGTAATTGAATACCTACTGAAGAGCCGTGATTGGGACTTCTTTATGTTCAACGAAATTGGAGTGGACCGGCTACATCATGCATTCTGGAAATTCTTCGACAGGGATCACCAGAAGTACGTACCAGGAAACCGGTACGAAAAGGTGGGTCTGGAGTACTACAAACGAATTGACTCCCACATAGGGCGCCTACTCTCCATTATTCCACCAGAGACAATTGTGCTTGTAGTTTCAGACCATGGCGCTAAGGGAATGCGAGGAGCGTTCTGTTTCAATCAGTGGCTAATCGACCAAGGTTACCTAGTCCTGAAAGAACGACCGCGAAACATTACAGACCTAGAGAAGACAGCAGTTGACTGGAGCAAGACGAAGGCATGGGCGTGGGGTGGCTATTACGCGCGAGTATTTTTCAATGTCAAAGGGAGAGAAAAGCAGGGGATAATTGAGCCAAAGGATCTTGAACGGGAAAGGCTGGAGCTGACAAGAAAGATAATGCAAATCCGCGACCCTGATGGACGAAAGATGGATACCAAAGTCTATCGACCGGAAGAACTCTACCAAGTCAGCATAGGCGATCGCCCAGATCTGATGGTTTATTTTGATGACCTTTTCTGGCGATCGGCCGGAACTTTAGGACACAAGTCACTTTATTTATCGGAGAACGATACCGGGCCCGACGACGCAGTGCACTCTCAGTACGGAATATTCATCCTTTACGACCCAGCTCTAGGACCTGTCGGTAAGATCCAGGACGTGAACATTTTGAATGTAGCACCTACACTTCTCCATATGATGGGATGCCAAGTACCCAACGCCATGGAAGGCCACCCTTTGGAGTTCGCTGTAAAATGAACCCTGGTTTCGTCGTGTGGTTGACAGGCCTACCTGGCTCGGGCAAGACAACGATATCAGTAGAACTACAGCCTAGACTTCGTTCAATAGAAATTCCCGTTGAAGTTTTGGACGGCGATGAGATAAGGCAGAACTTGAGCAAGGGTCTAGGTTTCAGTCGGGAGGACCGAGAGACTCATTTGAAGCGCGTCATATATGTCGCAAAGCTCCTCTCAAGAAACGGTGTCGGAGTTATTGCAGCATTCATATCTCCCTACCGGAATATACGTGAATATGCCAGAAAGGAAACGACGAATTTCATGGAAGTCTTCGTTAAATGTTCGCTTCAAACCTGTTCCAAGCGCGATCCAAAGGGACTATACAAGCAAGCCTCTAATGGACAGATCAAAGATCTGACAGGCCCTCAAGACGTGTACGAGGAGCCAAGGAATCCCGATCTCGTGGTGGATACCGAAGCGCTCAGCGTCGAGGCTAGCGCTGACTTGATAATCAACAAACTCCGATCAGCGGGATTGATTCCAAACCACTAACTCGCCGACGGACACACGAGTTTCAGCATGCTATTGGGCAAGCGGTATATGATGCTGCAAAGAACACGTAGATGCCTTACATACTTCTCTCGAGAATCATTTTTCCCTATCCGATTAAGTAACGAGTACAGCTGAAATTCAGTTGCACTTCCGCTATCGGCTCAGTATAATGCGGTGATGAGGGTTAACTGCAAAATCTCGGAATTCCCAGTGGAATCTTCGTCGCCGTACAATATTGAAGAGTATGATTCTAAGCGGAGCGGGACTGCTCGTCGGCCGATTTTTTGAATTGCCGATAGAAGCGTATGCTCAAAGTGAAGCTAATCTGACCATTCAAGTCTTGAATGAATCGACTGGAGAATCTTCCTCATCAAACATCGTTGCAAATATAGGAGATAGTATCATAGTCTACGGTATTATTACTCCTGCTCCTTCTCCAGCATATCCGAGCGCCAACTATTGCTGTGATCACTGTATCTCGATAATTAATCCCAACAATCAAACGCAACTCGGCACGCCGATTGGGTTGGGTGCGAATGGCTTGACCATATGGGGACCAGTTAAGATACCCTCCGGGGTTCCATCGTTCGGCATCCAGTTGGAACATATTCCATCTAACACGTTAAGCAATGTCGTGAGTGTTACCGTATCGACATCTCCAGCGCCTATCCGCGATGCATATCAGATAGTATCAGAAGGATTGGCCGCTGGTCAAACCTCCATTCACCTACCGACTGGAAACTATTCAGTCAGCAAGCGTATAGTAATCAGCCGCCCAAACGTGGAGATTTACGGTGATGGACAACGCGCCACCGTTCTGCGTTTGAACGACAGCTTGCTGCAAGATGTATTATCCTTTGAAAGAGCCGATTTCTTCCATGTTCATGACTTGCAATTAGATGGCAATAGGCAGAATCAAATCTATACACCGCCGTCGACGAGATATGCAGGTCCAGTAGTCATAAATGGTATTGACGCATGGAATTGTTCGAATGGACTGATCGAGAACTGTTACATCCATGACTGCCGGGTCTTTGGAATAAGTCTAGGCCTTTGTACCAACTGCCAAGTCTTGAATAATTATGTACAAAACTCTGACGCCAATGGCATCACTATCAGCAATAAGGATGGCGGGGAAGGTTGTCTGGTAAGTGGGAATGTAGTAGATGGTGCAAGCGATGTCGGCATAACAGGATGGGACGCGATGAATTACACCGTGCAGAACAATACCGTGAAGAACATCATAATGAATTCATCCCCTTTTGATCAAAACAGCCACGTCGGGATAATGGCCGAAGGGCCTGGGAACGGAACTGGATGCAAGAATTGTATTTACTCAGGAAACATTATCAGTAACGTCCTAGGCGCCGGCATGATTTCTGCTCCAGCAAGCAGACAAAATGATCCAAAAAACCAGAACCAAAATATTCTCTTCGACGATAATAAGATATCCGATTGCCAATCAGGCATTGAGTTGGATCATAATGTTGGCTTCACAGCTACGAACAACGTCATTGACGGCATCTTTGACGACACCGTAGGAGTCATCATAGTCAGGGATGACTGCATTAACGTAATCATAGAAAGCAATCTGATCGAAGGCTTACCCCTTTTTATGAAACGCGCAGTGGTGCAACTGTACTCCCAAACGGGCGCCTTCGAGAATAATACTATCTACGCTAATGGAAACCAAGCTCTATACGTGAAGTATCCGACAGGATGGACTTCGACTCCGAACACTATTAGTTAATGGATAACTACCATCGATTATATGGCGATGCTTGAACACACATTCGCTTTACCTAAAGTTGATGCGGCACATACGATTCATATGCATCTAACGCTCGACTAGCTCCTGAGAGTAGACTGTGTCTATAATCTGCGAAACTTTAAGCCAATCATTTGCGTCTGGTTTAGGGTCCTCGTTACTTTGGAGGCATTTCATGAAATATTCCAACTCGTTGTAGTACTCTTCGCCTAGAGGCAGAAATGGTCCGCCCCTAATTTTTCTAAGAACATTTTCCTTGACAAAAGATATCCCCGCAGACATGAGACCTACGTCCAGTATACCGAACGCTTTGTTCACGACTACTCTGCGACCGTATTCTCCTACAACTTCCAGGCGATATGAAGGAAAACGTGTCCGCCAACCTACGACTACAATCGCGTTGACTCCATTCTTGAACCTCATCGTGACGTCGGCATAATCCTCGTAACCTAGGTTAAGTATGGACTCTCGATGTCCCGCAATAGAGTCGACATCTCCAAAATACCACAAGAGCAGATCGATGAGATGACAGCCAGAATCCAACAAGACTCCTCGCACCGCGGACGGATCAAACATCCACTCCGATACTCTCTTAGACTCAAGGAACGGCCCAGTAAAATACAGTGCCGAAGCAAAGTCGACTCGTCCTAGAGCCCCTGTGTCCAACTCCTCTTTAAGTCTCTGACAATCCTTCCCAAATCGTTGGCACAACCCCACCATCAGTCGTACACCGTGCTTCTTCACAACATCGGTGATCTGTATCGCTTCTGAAGTGTTTCTGGCGAGTGGCTTTTCGATGAAAATGTCCCTTTTCGCCTCGGCGGCCAAGGTCGAGCAATCATTGTGAAGATTGTTTGGCAGGGCAATTATTACCGCGTCCACTTCCTCCTTCTGGATCATCTCCGCGTAATCGGAGTATAGCTTCGCGTTAGTGCGCGAAATTCTCGATAGAGCAAGTTTTGAAGGGTCAGCAACGGCCACTAACTCCACATTTTTCAGTCGCAAGCAATTACAGATATGTGTCCTTCCTTGTCCGCCCGCCCCTGCGACTGCAACCTTGAGGCGTTTCAAAAATCCCACCAGGCCGGCTTTAACTTTAGAGTTCGTCCTTCTACGGTGAAGTGAGATACGTAAAAGCCATAGAAGCTTACAAGATTCTGTCGAGCTAAATTGTAAATGAAGCCTCTTCTCGGAAATATATTAACGAAACGCGATAGATCATCTCCGACCAATTTCACGTTAGTAGAACCTACGCCCATGTTTTCCGATTCAACTATGTGCTTCACTTTCCTTGGATTCAAGCCTGCAATCTTCGCCGCCACAACGTCTGTCGCAACTGGATCGTTCGACGCCATAAGGAGGTTAAGTTTCCGTGGCGTCTTTCCTAGCGACACTATTCCGTCAACCATAACCAGATTAGGAGTGACCGCTTTGTTAACGAGAGCTATCGCTTCATCGATATGCTCGTGGAAGGCTATTTTTCGTTGAACTCCAATACATCCAAACTGGTTTTTCAAGGCGCAAGTTATGCCTGTAAGATTGTGAACACCCTTTAGTTTTGGAACACTGATGAGAAAATCTATTTCCGTCAATAGTTTTGGTATCGTGATGTCTTTAGCCAGCGCACTGTTTCCGTCAAGAGGTATTTGCGCATCCTTGGAAAGGTTGAATAATTGTACGTCCTTCTCTTTAGCAAGTTTCTCGTAACCCAGCATCTTTACTACGTGGTTCATTCTCATCGCCGAGGCATCGGACTCGACCACGAAGATCTTGTCCGCAAATCTGTGCGCTTGAAGTACATCGATGAGGGCGCCGACCAGTGCGGGATCCGTTGTTTCACCGGTGGTGTGCTTCCAATAATAACATAGATTCGGTTTGATTGCCACTTTCTCAAATTTTCGGCTGAAATCAAAGTGAATGAGCTTCAGAGCTTGTTCTATTGCTTCCCTAATCCCATCACATTGAGACACATCAACTAAAGCGACAGCTTGTTCGTCGTCGTTGATTTTCCCCGGATTAGCTTGTCGATTGGTTTCAGAAATCATCACAGAAACTTCCTTCAACATATGAATCGGTTTATTCGCAGACATTTCGAATAGGCTTTACGGAATTCGTTAAAATCTTCCACACCTCAGTCGGTATTTCGCCTGAATTAATTAACTCTAACGCTTCAAGCCATCAATTTGACGCTTGATTCTTACTTCTTGTAGAGATCTATGACCTTACGCTCAGTCCTCATAGGGATCATCATCTGTGCCAAATGAAACGAGGAGATTCATAAGTAACTTTGACCCAAACCGGGATATGCTTGATTCCTATGGCTGGGAAAAGTCAATTCTGTGTCCTCGAGGACTGAGTATCTGATCGTTGAGTTGATAGTGCAGACGGATTTATTCATGATTACATGGATGGGGATGAGTTGGTTAGCAAGTCAGAACTTACTTTCTGTATACTAGTATTCAACAAAACTCCGTGGCTAAGAAGGAGCCTGCTCTCGATTAGAAAGTTCTGCCCCGGAATAAGCTACTCAGTGAAACTCCTTAGCCAAGGTAAACCAGACCCTAAACTACTAACGTTACTAGAAGAATTAGATGATGATAAAATTGAATTGTTGACATCGCCGGTCAACCTTGGAGTCGATGGAGGTAGAAAGTTTCTCGAAAACCAGGTTGAAACTCCGCTAACCATGATGCTTGATGACGATATGTATCTAACTGCTAACTCAATTCAACTCGCTCGAGATATTATGCAAACAAATGCACAGATAGGGGCGCTAAGTATGCCACAATACGATCCCGCTGGATCGCTGATAAGTCCGGGTGGACAAAATCTATCAATCCGGAATGGCGTCATCAGCATGTTCCAGCCTTCACTCACTTCATCATCGTATATGGAAATAAACCACATAGATGGCGGCGCAATGCTCTACAGGACAACGATGCGAGAACAGTTTCAGTGGGATGACCATTCCGGATTTCTCCAAGACTTAGATAAATCGATGCAAATATTGCTATCAACTAAGTGGAAGCAAGCAATAGTAACCAGTGCCATGCTAATTCACGACAGGTCGTGGGTGGGCAAAATACCAAATTACGAAGGCACTCGATTCAATGGATTGACATTATATCGCAATTATGAATATTTTCGAAGGAAATGGGGACTTAGGCTTAACCTGCGCACCCATGTATTGTACGAAGTAGTCTATCCTGCTCTCACATTAACTAGATTTCCCATTACAATTTCGCAACTGGATAAATTCATCCGGTCAGGAAAACGAAAGATACCAATTCCAGTGAAGCGATGAGCATTAACGTTGCGCCGTCGGCTTCTAAGTGAACTATTTTTGCTCGGGTTATCACGTGATTCTGGTGGAAGGAATTGGTTGGGTGCTTTCCCGTTTTTCTTTGACTACGTTTTGGTAGCAATTTATAGTTCTGTCGACGATCTTGTTCCAATTGTAGCGTTCTTCGATTGTTTTTCTAGCGGCTTTTCCAAGCCTTAGTCTTTTTTCATCGTCTTTGAGTAGATTAATGACAGCGGTCGCGATTGCAGTTGGGGCGTTCGTGGGAACGATGACTCCGTTTTGTTGGTCTTGCACTATTTCAGGAATGCTACCAATTCCGGTGGTGACTGGTGGAATGGCGCAGGCCATTGCTTCCATTAGGCTCGTTGGAAGTCCTTCGTAGCGGGTTGGGAAGACGAATACTGTTGTGTTTTGGTAGCATTTGATGAGATCGGGTAGGGATAGGTATCCGGGAAAGGAGAAGCGTGATGATAGTCCAAGATCTTTCACTACTCGTTCCAAATATGGCTTTATTGGTCCTTCTCCCGTGATTACAAACGATGCGTCTTTACGCGTGTTATGGATTATTCTCGCGGCGTTTACGAAGTCATCTAATCCTTTGTTCCACGCTAATCGGCCAGTGAAAAGAATTTGAATTCGGTTATTCCCAGTTCCTGGTGCAAATACTTCGGTGTCGACGCCGTTCCCTAAAATCTCAACAGGATGATTTAGGGTTGTTGAGTAGCGTGCTGTAAGCTCTTGGGCTACAGCATTCGATACGACCGTCACGCGATCTGATATTGATACTATGCTTCGTTCTAGTTGGCCGAAGTATAGACGCATTAGATGCATGACCGCTGGTGGCAATCGAGGGCCTGCGGAGTAGAAGTTTTGGGATTTGATGGATGGACCGATGGAGGTGTGGATAGTGGCGATAGTCGGGAGTGAGGTTTGGAAGGATGGAGTTAGTGGATAGTGGATGTGAATTAAATCCAGGTTTGATTGTAGGGTTCGTAGGATTTGATTCTGGAATATTTGCTGAACTTTGACATGCAAAGGGTATAGGTGCAGGTAGGGGACTCGGTAAACTCGGATGTTGTCGATCTGTTCTGTGACCAAGCCTTTGCTGGAGCCACGAGTTATGATGGTGACTTCATGTCCTTTCTGAATGAGCTTGCTTGATAGTTTGTGCGCGTAGTGGCTTACTCCGCCTACGTATGGTGGGAATTCGGAGGAGGTCATGCAGATGCGCAATATTCATTCCACTTTTTGGTGTGCACGAGGATGAGGCGTTGGAGATCTTCGCGCAATCCTGTTCACGAACAATGCCCTCACAGATCCTTGAGGGGTATATTCGCGTTACCGATTCCAGATTGCTTCGTCAGTCCAGAGGCTTCGGAGTGCTCCTAATGATAGGTATACCTGTTGGAGCATCCATGTTCTGAACGATTTCAACCCCAACGACAACAGGCCGATCAGTAGTACCGCGGAGGCTAGAAGTGATCCTGAAATGGCTTGGGAGGCGAGAAGGATTATCGCTGCCAACAGAAGCCAAGGGTTGACTACGTGTAGCCACCATTCCATTCTCCAAACGGTTTCGAATTTGGAGCGAACGTACACATGCATTTTTTTCGCATAATTTTTCGTGTGATAGAAGTTCAGCAGTACACAGGCGGCTCTTCTGATTTTTCTTCGAAGACGATTTCCGCGCATGTACTCTCGAACTATTGCTGTGTCTGCTTGTATGGCTCGGTATCCTGCGAAAGCTACGAGGGAACCGAAGGCACTGTCGTCACTGCCCGGGAAAGTTGGGAAACCGACTTTGCGTAAAAATTCGGTTCTTATGGCAAGTAAAGGTCCGTTGTGCACGGGAGTACTGTGGATTTTTGATTCCGCAACTCGAACCGCGTTAAAGTAGGTCCTGTAAGGATCTTCGCTAAATGCGCCGGGGTCATCAAGGTAGCGTATACTGCCCGTGACAGAACCAACTTCAGGGTCTGCAAGGAAACTTGCGACTTCGCCCAGTGCGGTTGGATCCCAGAATGCGTCAGCATCGGTCAGGACAACTGCAACACTGGATGGTTCGACTGCGGTCAAGGCTCTTTGAAGGGCTTTGAATTTTCCGTTTCGTTCAGGCTCTGAAATCAGCGTTCCATTCATGCTTGGATTTGCCCGAAGCCAATCTTGCACGATCAGTGTCGTTTTATCGGTAGACGCGGAGTCGACGACAATAATTTGTTGCTTGTCCTTAGGATATTCTTGGCTTGCTAAGTTATCCAGCCTTCGTTCAATCATTTGTCCTTCGTTGTAAGTGGGCACAATTGTGGTCAGGTAGGGGCGGTACTCCTTGTCGACCTTTAGTTGCCAAGACTTGTTCTTGTATGCCTTCAGGTATCGATAGTATGCCAACGCGACTGAGAAGTGAATTGACAATAATGCGAGTGCGACTATGTCCAGGAGCGGTGGGAACATTTGTTGGTCGACCATCTAGATATCGCTTACGCCTCTTGCTACTTTGGAGAATCCGTGGGTTATCATTTCTTCTCTAAGGCCATATACATATACATATTCATTGTTTTACACTGGTTCAAATTCTGTCTCAATGGCGCGTTCCAGCTCGCTAAGTTCATGAATCGTGACATCCGCATATTTGGAGACGTGTTTCTCATGGGTTCGATTGATAAGTACGGTTTTTAAGCCAATCTGATAGGCGGGTAGAATTTCAGCTTCCTCTCTGTCCCCGACGTAAACCGTACTCGACTTCTCACACTGAAGTTTCGCTAACGCGACTAGGAAAGGCTGGTGGGATGGTTTGGGTTCGACCTCTGAGCCCGTAACGATCAGATCGAACAAATTCGCTTTCAACCCTAAAGTATTCAGGATCTTAGCCACCAACTCTCGTCCACTGTTTGATACCAAGCCTACGCGAAATCCGCGCGCTTTCAAGCGGATAATCAGGTCCGTCGTAGTCTGATCTTTTGAAAGAAAACGCGCCGGATCGACATGTTTCGCCACGAGTCGATGAAACTCGAGCCGGTTAATTCCCAGGCTCTCCATCGCCCGTGTAAGTGTTCCTTTCTCTCTCCGGCGCTCCTTCAAGAGTCGCGTTGCTTCACTTAGGTCCACGTGTAGGAAGTCGGCTACGATAGCAGCCATTTTCGAATCAAAATATTCATTGTAAGCTGGCGAGTCATAGAGTGTGCCGTCCAGATCGAAAAGTATGCAACTGATAGAGGCCATCTGCACGAGATCGCTTTTCACACTCGGTTCTCCTTCTAATCAGTTCCTAATTCAATAAAACATTACTGTACTTTTTATAGTACATTAATATTTCGCCCCAGTTGAAAAAGGATATCGGGTAAATCGCAGGATTTCAATAGTATTGTATATCGATCTGCCCAGGTTGTGTTCGAACCGCGAGTAATCTGTCTCCATAAAACTAGGCCTCCTACCTCCTGGCTCCCAGCCCATTCAAATCTTGGGCCTACCTCATGTCTGAGGTTTTCCCATTAAATGCCAGCGCTCCAATTCATTATGACGTTTCCTGTTCCTGTTGGTGGGGCAGTAACGAAAGTTACTGTTATTTGTGTGCCGCTGATAGTCCAAGTGTACGGGCCAAGGTTTGCGTTTACCATTACCATTGAATATCTCGGAGTGCCCGAGGTTCGCGTTACGAGGTTATGGTTGATTGTGAAGACTTTGTTTGATCCGTTGCCGTTCTGCGTGCTGATACCTTGGTTGCTGAAGAATTTTTGGCCCGCATATCCGGTGAATACTCCTTGACCTACCGTCACTGTTGTCGTACTATTTCCGAGAAGAATATCGGCATACGAGTTAAATCCGTTAGCGGACGTTGAACCTTCGTTAATCATAACGCCTGACGATAATCCATAACAGTTTACGGCGCGTATGTAGTTTCCTAGAGTATAGGCGTTAGTCGCAATAGCGCTGGTTCCGGTACTCTTAGTAGATAGGTATCCGCCGACGATAACGTTTCCCGTAGTTACGTGGCCACTCGCTCCATTTATGTAAACGGCGACGCCCCAATTTTCTACGTCAACGCCGTAGAACCAATTGAAACATGCGCCTTGATCGAGATGTATGCCGTGACTTCCGGTTACTGTGCTGATGGTAGTGAATGCTCCGAATTCGGTAAAGGTATTCAAGTTGATTATGGAAGTTTGGCCACTTGTTCCAGAGATGTATAATGCGTGAGCGCCGATCGTGGAGTTAGGTTTTAGTTGCGTTTTTAGTAAGTTGAATTTCGAGTTACCATAATTTGTGCTTGTTGAATTGTTGACTATAGCGAATAATGCTTTTGTCGGTGCGCCGATGATTCGAACGTTATCCATGTGGACGAACCAAGGATTGATGAGTTCGACTACGTATGGGTATGATCCTCGAGCGCCGTTCGGCGAACCTTCGAATATTACGTCTTCACAAGTGCCTTCAGACCAGCCGACTTCACTGGCTCCAGTATTAGAGGCGTATAGTCCTCGTCCTGCAGATGGGCCGGTTGCTATTCGAAGATTACGAAGGCCGACATTTACAGCATTACTTAACTGAATCGCATCTGTACCAGATGTATTTTGTTGGATGATGCTGCTTTGTCCTTCGCCTTCAAGAATCCACTTGCTATAATACGGTGCACTGTTAGACGCATTATTGAATATGATTGGGCTGTTCAAATCGAACGTCGTGTTTCCTGCTAGGTGGATCATGCCACCGTTACTGAACGTGCTGAGTGCGAGGAGTGCATTAACTACCGCGTCAAGGTTGGTACTAGCTGCTACGTCTTTGGTGCTGCCGGTTAGTCCGTTTTTTGCCTTAATCACATTGCCGTCAGTCGAATCCGCGAAGACGTAGTAGCTGCAAGGGATTTCTGGTCTTAGCACGCGTTCATTCGCATTATCTTGATCGTAAGCTGGATTAGATATATTTCCGTTGACGTCTGGTTCAAACCAGAATCGTCCTTCAGAGCCTGCAGGAGTTGGAACAATTGGGAAATCGATATAGTTGTTGGATATTGTAACTTTTGATGGGGCGTTCGCGTAAACGTTCGGTAATAGCTCAGGGGTAGACGGTTTCATTCTACTCTGAGCGGACACAATGCAACCGCCGGCAACTAGAGCGGGGAGGACTCGTGTTAGGAGAATCCTTTTCGAAAACTTTTCCGAATTCATATTATTCTTGCTGGTGGTATCTTTGTCGTGGCGTTTGTATAGCACGTTTAGTTTCCGTTGTCGTATGTTTCGCAGTTCTTCATCCATTATAATCGCTGGTCACTGAGGATTTCTATGCACCGCTACGTCCAACAGTGATAATATGATGGTATGCTGTTGTGTCGTGTATTTCTAGTGAAGTACGTGATTGCACGTCATGTAATCCTGTTAACGACTCGTCTGGCGAAGTAACATGCGTTGTGATTGGCCGCCCACACGAAAACAAATGACACACCACTGTACTTTTTATAGTACGTCAATATCCTAAAAAGGTAACTATGCTTCACTTACCAGGTGGCTACGACTTGCATTGGTAACGTTGACGGAGTAGATCGGCATGTTTGAGCTGCTTCGTGCAGATTGTCAAGCAAACGTCAAGGCTCCACTTTCAATAATGCTCCTGGCGGTATATCGGTACGGAAACTGGCTTCACAGGAAGGTGAGAATCCCTGTGGCATTCCAAGTGCTTCGAGTTTTTTACATCGTAGCATGTGTTCTGATTACTTACGTTATCTGCGGGAGCCAAATACCTGCCCAATGCACGATCGGCAAGGGTCTGAAACTTGACCATCCATTCGGCATAATCATCTCACCAGACGCAGTGATAGGTGGTCACTGTTCGATCATGCATCAAGTAACAATCGGCTCACTAGACGGTGCCTCTCCAATACTTGAGAATGAAGTTTTCATTGGAACTGGAGCAAAAATTTTGGGGCCAGTCATAATTGGAAAAAAAGCCATCATAGGAGTAAATGCGGTTGTCCTTGAGGATGTCCCTCCAGGTGGAACAGCGGTGGGAATTCCTGCGCGAGTAATCAAAATAACAGAAACCTCCGCGAGAGAAGCTCTTTTCGAAAGAAATCTATCATTGGACTAATCGTGACGTCTGCCAGAATCCATTTTCAGCCATTCTAATTAGTTAGAGCCTGATGAGTTGAATTATGCAAATTGAACGTAATGCCTACTAAGTGGTCATAACGTCCTGACAAATTGCGTTACCGAGATTCATGAAACGTCACTGTGCTTTTTATAATGCGCTAATATTTGGGAGGAAAAGGCGCTTCGGAAATGCGGAAAAGGAAACCAGTTTTGTTCGGAGCATTATTCCTAGTTCTTTTTCTTAACCCGATTCAACTCAACATGCCAACCGGCTTCCACAATCCGAACTCATCAGTTGCGCAAACTCTTCCCCATGCTCCAATCCAAATGGTTTGGCATTCGCCGTTATGGTACGCAAAACAGTTTCTTTCGGCTGTCCTGAATGCTTCTGCAAAGGTAAGCAAGGTTGCTCAACTGCTTAAGGGTTCATTTACCAGCTATCGTTCGTTAAGTAACATTCCGCAAGTTTGGGCAACTGGCATAGCCGAGGATGCAACGTGCAACACGAATAATTCAAGCCAAGCAAGTATCAGTTGCAACTTAAACCATGCAGCGAACGTGCTTATCCTTATCTATGCTTTGATCAACAACACGGCGCAAAGCGGAGGCACGGTAAGCGGGATTACTGTTGCAGGCATAGCTGCCACCGCATTAGCTTTCCTCACTGGATCGAGTAGCGAATCCTTCTACTCCTATTGGCTCTACTTACCTTATGCGTCGAATGATTCCGTAGTTGTCAGTTTTGGTGGTACTTATTCGAATAACGTTGAAGCAATGATTGCTATTAGCTTCACCGGAACAATGATTACCACACCTTATGTAAACTCGGAGAAGGGAACCGGGCCAACAGCATCGCAAAGTGGTACGAGTCTTTCGATTCCTGCTGGGGAGGTAAGCAGGATGATTCTTAACGCGGTTTTCATAACTTCGAGCGCGTCAATCACGCAGGGGGGTTCACAGACTCAAATCACTCAGCTTAGCGGCGTTATAAGCGCAAACATTGAACTTGATTATGAGATGACTGGGAACGCTGCGACAGTAACTAGTAGTTGGGCGGGAAGCACGTATGCGGGAGCTATCGGACTCGCTTTGCTGCCACCAAACCAGATAGTTACAGAATCATCTGCCTCTGGTGGAAACGCAACTGGTACAGGAACCATATCAAACTCTACCACTGGAACAATGGGTTTTATCGGTCATAATGCTGATGTGGTCTGTTTCGTAGCTATCAGTTTTCTAGATACCTCGTCCCAGACTGTTACTTCAGTTCAGCAAGCCCTAGGTAACAATGGTTCAACATATTGGGGCAGGGATCAGAACTACAGTTTTCTTACTGCGGCAACCAACTCAACCAATATCCGAACGGAGTTATGGTTCACTAACGATAGTTATGGAGGGAGCACGGGAACTATCACTGTTACCATGTCTGCGCCTGTGTACGGAGTGATGGTTGGGTCATGTTTCGCTAACGCGAAGGGAGATCAAGGGTTTGAGGGTCTTGTAACAAACACGGGGAACGGAACAATCGCAACTTCAGGGAATGTGGCTGGGAACAATACGGCTGGAAGAAGAATCTTTCTCTTCACCGGTTTCGCTGTTGCTGCTGCTCCGAGCGGAAGTCAAGGAGTAGACCTTGTGGAAAAAACAGGCACTAGCGTTGCAGTTGGGATGAATTATTTGGATTCGTCTTCCACAACGAACATGGCTGCAACCGATACGAACTCAAATTGGGCCGCAATTGGAGTCGCGTTACTGCCCTTCCCGATTACTGTGAATGCTTATTGTTCAGCGACAAGTGCCAGTTCGACGACGACAAGTTGTACTCTGAGTCATGCCGCTAATGTATTGATAGTAATCTTTGCGGGTAATAGTGGCGCTGATTCACCTAGCTCCGTAACTGTTGGCGGCAACTTAGCAAGTCAATTGAATATTTGGAATAACGGTACGACGAACAAGCTAGGCACTTACACGCACTACTCAACTTCGGCGACTAATGACTTCGTTGTTGTGAACTGGACGAGTCATAACACAAATGAGTCGTTAATTGCAGTTTCATTTCTTGGAACGCGAAGTACGGCTCCTTTCATAAATGGTGTCTTCAGAAGTAACGGTACCGGGACTGCTTGTGGTATTGATCCTTCTGGAGGCCGTGCGCCTTACGGTGAAATAAATGGTTTAGAGATTGCTGCGTATCAAACAGCGGCACTTAACTCATTTTACGAAACCATTTCGGCCGCGAATAACACGATGCACGTGACACAGGTGAGCGGTAACTCTAATGCGATGACTGTTGGAGCGCTGCAGGGATGGGTGAATAAGACCATTAAAGAGAATTGGGGTACAAGTTCAACGTATGTCTGTGTCATCATGCGAATTATTCCACCAAACAAAGTTGCCTTGGATGGAATGCCAGGTGGAGGCTCGACTGGCGGATACTCAGTGGTTAATACGAATAATGTTGCTTCTTCTTCATCTGCTACATGTGTTCTTCCTGGTCATGACGCGGATGTGCTCGTAGTAGTTGAAGTCGTATTAGCGAACAGTAGCGGCCAAATAGTCAATAGTGTGAAGATTGGTTCAACAAGTTTTGCTCAACTTGCAACCGAACCTAACGGCACATCAGTTAGTATCGACGTTTGGTACCTGTACGATATCAATTCAGGTTCAGAGACAATCACGGTCACGCCTTCCGCTAATGCAGCCATGAGCATAGGTTGCTTAGCGTTCGTGAATACGGCTACGAGCGCCCCCTACTTTGACATAGTGAGCGGGAGCAGTCGATATGCGACAGCAACTGGCGGTACTTCACCTGTATCATTAGGGATTATTGCTGGAACGCCGAATCGTACCATGTTTATGGCGGTCGGTGTCGCTGCGAATGTTCCGATTTATACGCTGCAGGGAGCAGACCTCGCCATATCCAACAGTTCAACTTCAGGATTAGCGCAGAACACGAATGATTTTGCTCCTGCAGGCGGGCAAGCGTATACGATGAGCGCCAATTTCACTAGCAACAATTGGGCAGCAGTTGCAACTGCGATACTCGACGCGTCGAGCACTGTGCCTGGCATTGTAACTGAACCTGTCTCTTGTACGATGGATCAGAGCTACGGCACTACAGTCACTCTAACATTATCTGGTGGTTCTCCGTCTCCTTCAACTGTGAATTGTGACGGAGTGTCCCACAACGTCGCAGTGAACGCATCGACCACATTAACTGCTACGGAACCTTCGGATTCTAGTAATGATCGTCAAAGGTTCAGCGGCGCGGTAACGACTTTGTTTACAACAAGTTGTAGTTCAGGAACGTGCGCGCCCTGGAGTTTCACGAATTATGATGAGAAACTGAACACGATCACAATCTCAATCGGGACGGGTACAACGGACTCGGGATTGACTTGGACTTTCACAGGTTACTTGGACAGCAGTTCCGCGGCCACCGTTTGCAGTATCAGTCCAAGTTCAGGGCAAACAATGGCTAGCAGTAATTGCTGGAGTAATTACAACCGGCCAATAACCGCTCCTGCAGAGCCATCTGGCGAAGTATCCAATGTTCGATTCAGAAACGTAACGGACGAATCTTCAACAGCGGGAACCCCAACCTCAGGCGGGAACACTTACACAGTAACATATGATCGGCAGGTTCAAGACACATATCAAGCAAGCCCGATGTCTGACTTCGCAAACAATTGGGCTTCGGGCCTAACGATCCCGGTTACCGGAAACTATCTTGGAACGGCGCAAACTCTTTGCACCCTAACCCCTACTGCAGGAAACGCAAATCCGGTCTCTTGCCAACACTGGGTTGATTCAGGAACAACGGTCACGTTATCCAGTAATGCTTCGGGCGCGGCGGCTGGAACGGAGTGGGTTGCACAGGGAACTAACAGTTTCATGGATAACACTGGAGGTCAAACATTCAGCGTGAATTATCTGTACGAAATTGTCAATGTCACCGTAACCGTTACTGTCACCGTCACCGTAACTGGAGCGGGTAGTAGCAAGTCAACAACGGCAGCTGCCTCCGCGGGAACAACCAAGCTTAGGGGGTCACCATTGCGTCCGATGCTTCTTTCCGAAATCCGCTAAGATCGTTTCGTGTTCACACGGCGCACGTTCGAATGGATGTCCCAGAAAAATCCAGGTGATCGTTTATGATCGTTTACTTTGAATGAGGTTCGATCCTGGACTAGGCTGTGGCCATATGTAGGATCGACTGGCTGAATGCGCTTCGACGATCACCATGCTCAGTATACGGCCAAAAAAGATTATTCGCTGCAACACTTAACCGATATACTGTCAACGCGCGTTAAACTCGTCAGTGGATATCAGCGAGGTGGTTTGATTCTGTGGGGATCATTCGGAGAATAAAGGGCGACGATAGATCTTTTGATCGTATTCTGTTTCACTACCAAATTGAGAGAGGCCTAGCTGACAGGTTGAGGAATGCGGGCGGAGCTGAGCGTAAGGCTCTCTATGCTACGGTGTATGATGAACTGTTTCGTCTTATTCCTGATCATCCTCAATTGCAGAAGGAGAAGACCGACGATCGGAGGGTTAGGGCTTCTTCGCAGTTCGGTTTTGTTCAACGATTTCTACGGGATGGTTCATCGTTCTTGGAGGTGGGTGCTGGTGATTGTGTGCTTAGCTCCGAGGTCGCCAAGCATGTTAAGAGGGTGTTTGCTTTCGACGTAGCAACGGAGATAACGAAAGGTGCTGTTTTTCCGGAGAATATGTCTCTGATCACATCGAAGACTGGTGATCTTAGGCTCGATTCGGAATCGATTGACATCGTGTTTAGTAGCGATGTGATGGAGCATCTGCATCCGGACGATGCGTACGAGCAGCTTGAGGCGATCTACAGTACTTTGAAGCCGTCGGGATTGTACGTTTGTCATACGCCGAACGGGTTGACGGGACCATGGGATATTTCACGGTACTTCGATGAGGTCCCCACATGCTTGCATCTTCATGAGTATACTGTAAGGGAGTTGGATGGGTTGTTCAAGAAGGTTGGATTTAGAACTCGTTATTATGTTGGAGGACGAGGAAAATTCATGAGGTTTCCGATCATCCTTGTGAAGACTACGGAGTCTCTCCTTGAGGTCATGCCTAGGTTTGTTCGAAGACTTCTGACGGATACTCTTCTGTTCAAGGCAGTTTTGGGGGTGAACATTGTCGGGGCCAAAGACAACAAAACGTCGATGTCTTCACCAGTTACGGGATGACGGGCTGAGAGCTTTGTCGTGAGGGATCGAAAGCTGAAACAGTGGGTGCGGCTTTGATTGTTATTTAGTTGAGGAATTGAGGAATTGATCTGCCCATCTGTATGTGCGTTCTAGGCCTTCTTGTAGAGGTGTTTCGGGTTTCCAGTCCAGTTCTTTTTCCGCTAATTCAACGTCGGGTGTTCGACTGAGACAACCGCGTGGCATGGCGGGCTCGAAGGTTACTTGAATTTTTTTGCCGCTTGCGGTGACAATTTTTTCCGCTAACTGTTTGATGGTGACGGTTTCGGTGGGATTTCCAACATTAACTTTTAACGGCGGGTATCTTGCGTGTTGTTCGAGTTTCAGTAGTGCTTTGACGCAGTCTTTTATGTAGATGAAGTTTCGTGTCGGGGTTCCGTCGCCCCATATGGCGAAGGGTTCCTTTGGGTAGTTCACTGCTTTCCTGATTAGTGCTGGTATTACTTGTGCGTTTTCGCCTAGTTCGCTGTATTCTCCGTAGGCGTTGAAGATTCTGGCGATGCCGGATTTGCAGGCTCCGTTTAGGTCGAGGCTGATTTCGCCGATTAATTTGGCCCATCCGTAGCCGCCGTCTGGGTTTATTGGGGTTATGTCTTCTTCTGCGAAGTGTACTCCCTGGTTCTGTTGGAGGTGGATTGGGTAGACTCCGGCGCTTGAGGAGTAGATCATTTTCTGTACGTTAGCTTCTAGGGAGGCTTTCATTACGTTAATGTCTATGGCCAGGTTTGTTTGGAGAGCATCAAGTTCGGCTATTGGGCTTCCGTGGAGGTATTCTACGCTTCCAACTTTGGCGGCTAGGTGGTAGACGCAGTCGGCGCCTTCTACGATTTTGCGTGCTTGGTCGAAATCTCGAAGGTCTGCGCAGATGAACTGTACATCTACGTCTTGTAGGTGCATGTTAGCTGGGGCGATGTCCACTGCGATAACTTCTCTGCCTTGTTCTAGTAGGGTTCTGACGAGGTTGGCTCCGATGAACCCTGCTCCACCCGTTACAATGGTTCTCGTTGATTTTCACCCGATCAATCATTATGTTCGATTTTTTGGTTAGAGATCGATCATTACATTTGATCTTTCGTATTCAAATCGGTAATGACTTGGATTCGTTTCAAACCCGAAACATCTTCCAGAATCTCTTGGAATCAAGGAACTCCTTCACAGTCATAAACAACGCAGGATTGGTTGTTCCTGGTTTATAGACCTGGTTTATGGACTTTTAATTAATCATAATAACTTTCGCGATAGGGAATCCGTAAGCCATTTTTAATTTTTGATTTCAATTGTGCCACCGGACAGGCTTCAGATTTGTTTTCCTGTAACATTACTGATTGAGGCTGCTTGTGTTCTTGTTTTATGGTTCCCGAAGAATCGGTATAGAAGCAGTAGGTCGACGAGAATGGTAATTGCGAAGATCGAGTATGCGAGGTCTCCTGTTACCAGTCCGATATCGCCGAGCACTTTGGAAAGCCCGTAACCTACGATCCATGCGTCAAAGCTCATGCAAATGCGTCTAAACACTTCTACTCCCACTCGTTTTACAGTAAAGGCTCCCATGGGTACGCCGATAATCATTGGGATGAGCATGAGGCCGGTAAGTTGTACGCTTATGGGATTGTAGAGTCTTAGAACGAGGTAAGCTAGGCCTGTGAAAACGGTTTCCCCGAGGCGTACTTGCGCAAGGGCTGCTCGGAACTCGTTTTTCGTTAGGCCTTGATTATTCCAGAATAAAGCGATGGGAGGGCCGGAGATCGTCGTCAGTGAATAGCATAACCCCACCCCCAGCCCGAACGGAATCTTGAATCCTAGCTCAGATTTTATGGGTCGTCTAATTCCTGCGGCCTGAAGTAGTATTAATGGAAGCATTGTTGCGTAGAGGAAGACTCTCACCCAGGCTGGGTCTACGACGCTGAGAAGGTAACTTCCAACTATCACCCCTGGTAGGAGGGACATAATAATTGGTGCTGATCGCGGCAGTACTTTTCTGAGATGGGCACGTTCGTACGTCAGCATTATCGAATTCACTAATAGTTCCACAATTACGAACGCCGGGTTGAGGATCCGATTAGGAAAGAAGAGCACTGCGATTGGAATAGCTAGTGAAGAAAATCCGTATCCAAGGGCTCCGTTCACGAATGAGGCTGCGAGTGACAATACGAAGAAGAAGCCGATAATCTCAATGCTGAAAACATCGATAAGCATGCAACGGTCTCCCTAGCTTCTACATCATATTATTGATATACCAATAGGGTGCCAATATTTGAAGCGCGTCAGGATTAGGTTGACAGATTTCCCAGGAACATGCTGTTGTTCTTTAAAAATTTGGTCAAAGTTGGATTGGTTCGGTTTGGTGCCTAAATTCGATTTCAATTGTGACTGATTCCTTCGTTAACGATTCTTTCGATTCTTAATTCGCTTCGTTTCATCAGTAACGCTAGTGTTCCGACGAAGAATGCTTGCGAGGCGACTATTACGAGGATCTCGCCTGTGATCGCCCATCCGGCGCGGAACCCGAAACCGCTCAGCCACATCCAAAGGACCCAGAGAAGTATTACTGTTCCTGGTATGGCGGCTAGAGCGGTAGTGATTGAAAAAAGGAAAATGGGGTTATAGAGTCTGGCTAGTGCAAGAATTGATTTCGATATTTCGAACCCGTGCATCCAGGTAACTAGTTTTGGTTTTCCGATTCTGGTTCTGTAATTGATCGGTACCTCTGTCGCTCTGCCGAGTAGGGACATCTGAGCAAGTATCTCAGCCTCAACGCTGAATCCTTTGGTTTGTAAGACTAAATTTCGGGCGGCACTGGTTCTGAGCAAATACATTCCGGTGCATACGTCAGAAAAATTGGTGCCTAGCAAGGCGTTAAATAATGCGCAGAGAAACCCGTTTCCTATTCTGTGGAGTCGGCTGATATTTCCGGATTTTCTTACGCCAATTATTTCGTCATAATTGTTTGCGTGCTCGAGAAACTTGTGAATATCGGCGGCGTCGTATGTGTAGTCTCCATCCATTACGAGCATGTATGGTGTTGTGACTCGTTCTATGGCAGTTATGATGGCTCCGGTTTTTCCTCCACCATGCTGTCCGGCAACTTCGACGCTTTTTGCTCCAGCCGCTGCGACGGTGTTGTCGGTTGAATAACCATCGACTACGAGCATGTTCTGATATCCGTTGCTACGGATATCGTCAATGACAGCAACCACGCCTTCCTCTTCGTTTAGAACGGGTAGGACGATGGTTACATCTTTCTCCGTGACAGGTTCAACGCGTTCCTCGATATCCTGAACCTGGTAAGGGATATTTTTTTCATGAATCTGAGATGCGGGCTCGAGCATTACAATATCCTGCTCCCATGTATAGCGCTTCTAGATACCACGACGGTTCCTCTAACCGAAGGCACAATCGAGATTTCGCTGATTTGCTTCAGGATGGTTGTCTGCTCCAGATGCGGTTTTGACATTTGGGGCATGTTTCAATTGATTCTTCGGTTTTCATTCCGCAGTTGGCGCAAACCCAGGGTTGTGGGTGTAGAGCCATGAAATCTTACCTGTTATGCTGATCAGTTTATGCTGAGTTGTCGTTCTTTGTTGCAGGTCGCGCAATGCCAGGTGAGGTTAGTGGGATGGGCGCGGTCATGTATGAGCGCCCATATTTCTCTAAGGGCCGATTCTTGTTTGAGACATCGGATACATCCTTTTGATTTCGCAGTATGAGCCTGAGTGCTTGGAGAGTTTCTTCCCATTTTGACGCAGGTGACGGATTCTAGTTCTGTGTGATGGTTTACGTCACGTTCGCAAATTGGGCAGATCAATACTTAGTTTGGCACCTGATGCCTACCGTACCCAGTAGCGGTATATCAATGTGTTGTAACCAGTACATTAATGTACCTTGAGATCTGATGGACGCGTTCACGTTCACGAAGGAATCTAAAAGTATCCGCTGCAGATGGAAACTGTACCCGTTTTTCTGCGGATTCACGATTACTTGCGACGTCTGCGTTGTAGCAAGTATAATGATGCCGCTAGTGCTGCGAAAGCCATGATGGCGACGCCACTGAATTCTGGTACGGGTATGTCGGATTGTTGCATGTAGACGTTACCCGCAGTTCCCACCTCACCCCCTGTTACGGCTATTGATAGCGTTTGTGAGGCTATTCCGGGGCTTGCGATAGTTAACGAGTATGAGCCTGGGGTCAGGTACATGCCGTATTGTCCGTCAGATGTGTAGAAGTTCCAGGTTGCACCACTCGCACCTGTCACGCTGACTGTTGCCCAGCTGAGAGGTCTGAAATCATTCGCCCACGTAAACGCCAACGCGGTTCCGGAAATGAATCCGTTCAAATCAACTTCGAATATTCCGCTAGCCTCACCCGACAAGTGCGCGCCGGAAATTTGCCATACACCTTCTTGTGAGTATGGGCCGAGGTGATTCGGAGCCATACTGTGACCAACACCCCAAGCACCTAAGGCCAGATCTTCTGTCAAACTAATACCCGAAACGGCTGTGGTTCCTGGAATAATATGGTAGGATTCACCCAACAGTAGACCGTCTGTCGGGGAGTAGTATTGGGCGAAGTTGTGGAAGATAGCACATGAGCCCAAGGGTTGGGGTTGGCATGAGGATGATGTTTGTGCAGGATTCGATAGAACATTATATGCTCCGCTGAAGCTGTTGCCAGGTTCCGGGGTGGCTGAATTGTTGTTGTACCAATTCACGAAGTCAACTTCAGCCGTCCAGCCTCCTTGGTAGTCTGGGTAACCCAATATGCCGCTGTTCGGGAAGAAACCTGTCGCGCTCCAGTCTGGTCCTGGATTCTTGTAGCAGTCAACTTCGAAACTGCACTGTCTAGTTGTCACAGGTATGATTGGATCTCCAATATATTGGCCCGCATGGTTGTTATCGCCGTCTGGCGCGTCGGTGCCTACACTAGGTATTTGGGGTAAACCTGACATGAGAACGTGCAGTAATGTCGTGCCTCCTGGGAGGTAATCGTAATCATTCAGAGGGAGAGGTTTGGGTACAACGGGATGGAGTGGGCCAAATGGAAACTGTGTCGTTCCGTCTGCGGCCGTAACGTCAGTTCCGGTGCATGTCGCACTCGGTGAAACTGGGCATTGTCGGTTTCCTGGCGTGTAGACGCCTTCGCTACTAATCCATTCAGCAACCAGATTTCCAGAATCATCAAACAACCTTACTCTCCCAGACATGTTTGCATCCGTGGGAGTTATCACATGTTCTTTTTTGAAGAGAATATCAAGAGTGACGTTGACTCCAATTACTAAATTAATTCTAACGTCTGCAGTTTGTGTGAGTCCGGCGGATACGGAGAAGTCTTGGTCTTGTATGTACCCATATGTGAAACCGCGCAAGTCGTATTGGCCAGGTGTGAAAGCGGTAGGAATCGTTTGGTAAAGGTTAGGATATAGTGGTGGGTTGAATGGGTTCAATGGAGTTCCGCCTGGGCTGGGAACGAATAGACTGTCCGTCCAGAGCCGGTTTTCTCTGTTAAAGACGAATCGCCCTGAGCCGTAGCCTCCCACGAAACCGGGACGTTTGAGTTCCTGACCAAAATATGAACTGTTAGAATCCTGTGGAAAGACCTGGCCTAGGCTGTTGATTGGATCCCATCCGCCTCCCGTAGCGGTTACGTTGTTCTCAATCTGGTTTTGGAAGAGTGAAAGCGTGGTTATGGTTGACGGAAGCTGGCCATTTTGACTGCTGGATTCATCACTCATGTAGCCTTCAAGAGTTCCATTGCTATAGATACCAACGTCTATTTCTGCACCTACCGGCGCATTTGGAAATGGCTTAAAACTCGTTGGGCATCCCGTGCCAAAACACGCGTTCGTACCATACGAAGCCAAGTTCGGGAAACTCGATTTCGAGATACCAACCCGGTTGCCCCATACCCACGCTCTGTTTACAGTCGGTCTTTCCCAGTCGATACTGTAGAGAGTGACGTTGAATCCTATTCCTCGAATTAGATGATCACTGATACTCGTAGGCGTTCCGCTGAGGGTTACAGAGACTTGGTCTGGAGGATTCTGTTGAACGTAACCTAACGCAAAGACCATAGGTGTATAGGTTCCTGAGGGTATGCCGTAGTTTTCACCGCTCCAAGTATCATTGATACCCCAGAACTGAATGTTAGCACGACCCGTGTTGATGGCTTGGATATTCAGTTTGGCTTTGTCTAAGTCGTCACCACATGTGGCCGCGGTAGATAGACTGCCCGCGACGAAGCTGTTGTGATATTTAATTCCGTTTGCCGTCGCCCCATCTCCACCATAGCAGGTGGTGGTTTGAACGCCTGCAGCTGACAAGAATGCCCCGTTTCCTCCGCCTTTAGAGTAACCCGTGAAGTAATCGTGGCCTTGGAATGTGAAGGCACGAAATCCTAGGGCACTTTGATTATAGGAGTAAATGTGTCCATCGGCACCGACTAAGTATCCGGACATGAAGCCAGCGCCTGTGTCTATTGGGTCTTCGATGAGTGATCCAAGTTGGTTGTGGAAGTGAACCGTCTTGTTCACCCAACTGCTCAAGCGTAGGTCGATTGGTAGCGTGACATCGCCAGCCCACTCTTGAGGCGTAACGTCGAAGTAGTATTCTTGGAACGTAGAACCATCAAGGGCTGATTGAACGTATCTGAACACCCAAGCACGTGCGTAATATCTTCCTGGCGTAAGTCCGTTAATCCACGTTGAATACACCTGCGGTACCATTCCGCTCAAGTCTCGCGGTGCTCCATACTCGCCTTTCACGCCGAACTCGAAATGGAATGGAGTTGTTGTGCCTCCTTGAACGAACCACTGTTGTGGTGGACCTACACCTTGAGGGTCAGAGATCAGTTGTCCGAGAGCATAGGTTTCTGATGTGTCGTTGACGTATCCGTTTGAGGCTCCATGGAAGAGGCCTGTTGAGGATTGAATGTTGCTACCGTACGGACAAGTTGGATTCTGTTTGTTAGGGAACGTTCCGGCACAGACCGTGCTATACTCATGCCACGGGAACGCGATTTCGCTGCCTAGTCTTGGATCGCCGCAGAGTCCTGCGTGGCGACGATCATAAAACAGAGCTTGACCACCTGCGACACATGGAAGAGGTGACCAAGATACCAAATCCGCGCTCGCATCAGGAATGTGAGTGAGCGTCGGGCCAGCATATAATTCAATCTTTATGTATCCATTATAGCAACCGATCGTGGTTGGTCCCTGTTGGTAGATGCACTGCCCATTAGCGTTGAGAGTTTCACCCATCCATGGTTCGTCACCAAATTGGTGTTTCGTGAACACGTTCCCATGGATCACTGGACCCGGTTGCACGTAACAGTCGAAGTGCAGGGATTGGCCTTTCAATATTGTTACGCCACCATCGCACAATTGTTGCGGAAAACCAGCTGCTTGAGCGTAAATATCGTAAATGCCAGGCGCTAATCCCTCAACCTCATAATGACCATTAGCTGTGGCGTTGAAGTATCCTTGTGCATCAACGGTCGGCAAATCTGGACGCTGCTCACCAGTATAGGGATCAAGTCGCATATCCATTTTAGCGTAAACTAAGCCTGCTTCACCAATCGGTTGACCATACAACGTTGAGTTATATCCACCATAGCGAACCGTGCCAGTAATAATTGCTGGATCAATCTCACCCTTCACAAGCAACACAGGCCAATTCTCAGTTGGAACAAACTGAGTTGTATTCTCACCTCTGTAGGCCATTCCGAGAATATCGTTGTCTCCGTAGAGTAACATTTTGAAGAAGTATCTTCCTGCTACCCAAGGCGCCTGTACGCCATTGATGCGAACATAATACCATTCGTCTTCTGACGTGAAGTTGATGAATTGATGGTTGTAATATCCCGATCCGGTGGCAGAGTTACCGTTGCAAGTAGCCTGAAACTTTCCAGCCGCGCATCCAGCGTCAGCGAAAACAGTTACCAGTGTCCAACCTGGAGCATATCGGTCCCAGGGGCTTAGTCTGTCAACGTAAATGTTCGCATAATTGTTGGTGAGGGTCGAGGTAATTTGAGAAACATCGGGGACGCTAAATTGAGGCGGGAGCGCAATCATAAGCGCACCCCATCCCCTTGAGTCTTGGGTGCTGGTCGAGTTTACTGCAAAAATTAGGTCACCAGTGGAGCCGGCAAGGACAGCGCCGAAGGGCGCGTAGCCGCTACCTTGTAGTTGATACCAGGAACTTTCTGGAGCGCCTGCGGGGCTACATTGCGCGGTAGAGATTGTGCCTATCCCTCCGCCGCCCAACTGTTCTCCGTTATCTCGACACGGATAAGGCGATTGATAACCAGGATACAGCGAGTTCGAAGCATAACTTGGAGCTCCATTGTAGGCATTCTCTCCGCCACCAGGCCAAACATAACCAATCACCCCCGGCACGTGTGGATCAAAGTCTAGCCTGTGGAACCTGTAACTGCCCGTTAGATCTCCTAACGTGAAAGTAGCCTTAACTGGACTCACTACTGCGAACGTGCTTATCATGAAAATCGCAATCATTATCGGCGCTACGATGCTCTTACGATACAATTCTCAATCATTCCTAATTATTTTCAATTAATGTCGTGCGGTTTTCGGTATGTATAGATAAACATAAGGAAACGTTTCTTGATGGAAAGTTGTGTTTCGTAATCAGTTTCGAGGTTAGCGGCAGCATTTTTGGTTCACGGTTGATTTAGCAATGGTTGTCCTTGGTAGTTTAGGATCAAGATCAGTTGCTCGTCTGCTGAGACAATATTTTGCGGTAGCGGCGCGTAGAAGAGTTTTGGCGCATATTGTTGTCCGTCATGGATTATCCAATTGAGGAAGTTGGCGAGCGCTCTGGCTTTGTAAACCGTCATGCCCGCATTCTGTGACATGTTTTTGTAGAGTACGATATACGTGGTAGTTGCTATCGGGTATGAATCTTGGCCTTGAGCGTTGACGATGGTTAAGCGTACTCCAGTCTGGCCGGTGACTATTGTGGCATTAGCGGCAGCCCATTCTATGGTTTTCATAGTTGGAGCTACGTAGTTGCCTGACGCGTTTCTTATCGAGCCTACTGTTAGATTATTTGCGTTGGCGTAATTGACATCTACGTAGCCTAACGCGCCAACGGTTGTCGATACTGTCTTCTGCACTCCCGCGTTACCTTTCGCACCGACACCATACGCTACCGTGTCAGCGGGCCACTTCACTGATGTACCGTATCCTACCTCAGTAGCCCAGTTAGGACTTACCGATGATAGGTAGCTTGTGAACGCGTACGTTGTTCCGGTGGGATCGGTTCTGTGTACGGGCGTGATTAGACTGCCTGGCAGCAGTATTCCTGGATTGATGGCAGCTATTCTAGGATCGTTCCATTGAGTAATTTCACCGAAGTAGATTCCCACTAGAACGTCCGGCGTAAAATTCAGTATCGTCCCCTTTGGGAGACCGAGCGGTAAGAGATTGTAGATTATCACTACTCCTCCTAATGTTTCCGGAAAGAAAACCAGACCTGACGCACTCGCAAGTTGCGCATCAGAGAGAGGCACATCTGATGCGCCGAAGTCAACGGCTCCCTGTACTAATCTTGAGATTTTTGAGGGACCCGAACTATACTTTATTGTAATCGCTGGAGACACATTCAAGAATTCAATTGCCCACGCCTTGAGTAGTGGGGCTGGCAAAGATGCCCCAACGCCAATCCCTGCTCCGCTCAACGTAACGGGAACAATCGGCTGGGTGGCGTTGGTTACTTGAGAAACGGTGCTGTTTGTAACCTGTGACTGCGTGCTACCACTGACGGTAAGTTGTGATGACGCAACCGAGGATACTACAAGAACTGATTGGCTATTCGTGCCGGTTGTGCCCGTGAATAGTTGGTATCCTACAGCGCCAACGAGAGTCGCCGTCAGGATTACTGCTATGATCACGTACTGTTTCTTAATCGCCCACTTACCAGTATTGGTTGTCACGCTTCGTCACCTAATTATTTTCGGCGACTTAGCGAAGAGATGATTCGTCTGTCGAAGTCGTCGTTGCTGTGCTCGTGTTTGAGGTTTGCAGTTGAGCTAATTCCTGTGAAAGCGCAGAGTTTGTAAGGGTGACCAGACCGGCCTTAGGGACATATTGCTGCCCGTCTGTAAGAATCCACATTATGAAGGCTAGTGCTGCACCAGTAGGTTTGCCCTTCGTCACTAGATACAGATCCATCGCGGGCGGAGTTGGGAAAGCTCCTGTGGCTATGGCATTATCTACAGAGGTTAGATTGCCATAGAAGTTCTCGTTCGCATCTATTATGCCATTGTTATTGAAGTCGATTGGAACTACAGCAATTCCGTTTACTTGCTTACCGGTTGAATTGTCGTAGGCAAATGCGAGGTTAGCGTAACCAATTCCTATTGGGTCGCTCTGGATAGCTTGTACCATTCCTGGATCGCCATACACTCCAACCCCTTGCAAGTCGTCTTGCGTTTTACCTAGGAATTTAGCCCACGTGTCAGCAAGTCCGGACGAATCCGACCGAGTGTAAACGTCAATTTTGTTAACTGGTGAAAGTGGGTTATTTGTTGCCTGTCCCCAGGTCGTTACATTTCCGTAAATGAAAATGCCCTGTAATGTGGGTTGGCTTAACCCGTTGGCTAGGAGAGCTGTGAGGACAGGGTTATTCGCGTTGACTATAGCGACTGCGCCTGCTCGCGCGACGCGGATCGGGTACGCTCCAGAATTAATCTCTACCTGAGTGGCGCCTCTGGATACCATACCAATATCAACTTGGCCTGCTAACACATCGGACATGCCCTTCCCGGCTCCTCCGGCGGAGACTTGAATGTTGATGTTGGGGTTAATCGACTCGTATTCCTGAGCCCAAGTAACCATCAAGGGATACAGGGCGAAGGCCCCGTCAACAAAAATTGACGATTGCGCTGAAGTTTGATTACCTGTTGGGGTTTCAGATAATTGCACGGAACTCAACAATGATTCCGGAATCCGAGTAGAGAGTGTGTTCTGCCGCGAGTTAGATGCGTAGTAGTAATAGTAGGGCCCGGTGGAAATCAGTGCGATCACAATGATTAGCAGGGCTAGGAATTTTCTGTCCATCTTCATCATCAAACTTTGTTCGTGTTACGCCGATATCGGCGCCGCTATATGCCGTATGACATAAAAAGGTTTGGTATACTACCAATACATCACGATATGAATTATTCCGATTAGAATATTCGGAAATCAGCATTCCATATCTCACGGTTCCGACGGTGAAATGTGAACATATGTTTTTATCTCATCTCGAATATCCTACGGGCCCCAGGTATTGGTAGTATACCAATGGAGACGCAAATAGCGTTGAATCAGTTGATGAGAGAAGATTACGAGGGTCTGGCCACAGCTGCGTATCCATTAGTCGCAAGGCCAAGCCTCAGAGAACGTCTTTGGGCTAATCTGAGTGGCCGAACAAAACTCTACGTGGACAGCACGCATTTCAGTAAACCAACGGAAATCTACTTGTTTCATTGTGGCAGGCATCGGTTATGGCAAATGGATTACATACACGGGAACGGAAGCTTGAACTGCGTTCGCTGCATGAAACTTTCAGACGACTCCACCAAGACGCTCAATCATATGATAAGTGACGACGTCGTCGGATGTTGAGCTAAATTCAGTTCTGCTTAGATTCCGTTAGAGAATAGGTTACACTTCAATCGACTCCTTGCTGGGTCAAGTATCCAAAACGCATGTAACTACGGAAGCACGCCTTCAACTTAGGGCTTGACAACATTTTACCGTCAGTTAAAAAAGAAACTTCAGAAATGACCCGTGTGATTTCAGCACTAGTTTACAAGAACATGATAACTGAATTCGTGGATCCGGACTTTTGTGTCCTTCACCCTTATTCCAAAATAACTTAGCTGCATGATTGACCAGTCTCAGATCGCTCGGCAAGCGCCGTTGTAATCTTCTCTGAGTAGGTGACCCAGTACGCCTGCTAGTTTCTTGTCCATTGTTCTCATGTCCTTTGGTGCCGTCAACGGCAATACATATGACATATGTCATAAAAAGCTTTGGTACACTACCAATACTCGTTAAGAGCGAATCGAAGACTTCATGGTCTTTGCGTTTTCTCAGCAAATACTTATAGGCCGTACGTTATGTTTCGGGAAGAACGAGATGAATAGACTAGTCAAGAATGCGCTGGCTAGCAGGTTAATGCGGTCAGTAACTATTCTTGTCAGTCTATTCATTTTTGTCATGATTTTTGTATTATTGATTAAGTCGGAACCGCTTCTTGCTTCGAAATCAGTTTTTGAGTTGCTATCTTCCTCATCGTGGCATCCGTCGCGTGGTGAGTTCGGGTTTTATCCATTCATAGTTGGGACGTTGGCGGTGACGGGCTTAGCTATGCTGATCGCTCTGCCGATCTGCTTTCTGTGCGCTATCTATGTTGCAGAATATGCTACGGGTCGAGTTAGGGGGGTAGTCAACTCGATGATTGATGTGCTTGCTGGTGTTCCGTCAGTTGTGATTGGCGTTTGGGGAGTGCTCACAATCGTTCCGCTCGTTAAGCTTGTAGGGGCAGCTGCTGGAGAAGCCACCACCGGCTACAGTGTTCTGGCTGGAGGAATCGTTTTGGCCATAATGGTTTTTCCTTCCATAATTTCGGTATCGCAGGAGGTCCTGAGATCCGTGCCCGTTTCAATGCGTGAAGCATCGTTCGCGCTTGGCGCAACAAAATGGCAAACGGTGAAACATGTGGTTGTAAGAAAAAGTTTGCCGGGGATAATCGCAGCGATGATCTTAGGCTTCAGCCGAGCGTTCGGCGAGACAATCGCAGTATTGATGGTAGTAGGGAACGTCCCGAGAATACCCTCCTCAATATTTCAGCCCGCTTACCCGCTGCCGGCGCTTATCGCGAATAATTACGAAGATGTAATGTCGATCCCTCTCTATGATTCGGCTCTTCTCTTCGCAGCACTTCTTCTTCTACTCGTCGTCGCTGGATTTACTTTGTTTGGACGACTGATCTTGGTTAGGCTTCAAAGGAGGTCTGTCTGAGTGAAGAATCGAAGGCTCGAAGAGCGGATCTTCAATGCTCTGATGCTCGCGTCAACTTTTATCGTGGTTGGAAGCCTGCTGGTCGTTATTGGCGTCGTCATAGTAAAAGGAGCGCCGGCACTTAGCCTGTCGATGATTACTAAGACCTCAAGTGGAGGATTCTATCTTGGAGGAGCCGGCGGTATCTTAAACGCCATAGTTGGATCTCTGTATCTAATTTCTGCTTCAATCTCTCTTGCATTTGTGATCGGCCTGCCTGTTGCGTTGTACTTGAACGAATACGCGGCAAGAAGTAAACTGGCAGATTTCATTCGGCTATGCCTTGACGTACTCTATGGTGTTCCGTCCATTGTGTACGGCGCATTTGCCTTCACACTCATGCTCATTCTTGGGGCCCGTGCGTCTCTTCTGTGGGGAATAATCACGATTACCCTGCTCATCATTCCCATCATGATTCGCGGTATCGACGAGGTCATTCGAACGGTACCCAGCAAACTGAGAGAAGCATCATATTCGCTAGGAGCAACTAGATTCCAAACCGCGTTTAACGTCATCATACGTCAGATTCTACCAGGTATCGTAACTACCGTTCTCTTAGCATTGGGTCGAGGTATCGGTGACGCGGCGTCAGTATTACTGACCGCGGGTTATTCGGACTCTATTCCAACATCATTGAATAGCCCCGTCGCAACGTTGCCGCTCGCCATCTTTTTCCAGCTCAGCACTCCCTATCCGGAAGCTCAACAGAGAGCGTACGCTTCCGCAATAATCCTTCTCGGCATAATAGTAACGCTAAGTCTTAGTGCGAGATTTTGTACAAGTAGATTTTCTAAGTTCATGATAAGGTGACCGCCGAAATGTCGACGATTGCTAAACCACATATCAGGGTCCAGAATCTCAACGTCTTCTACGGAGACACGCAAGTACTGAAAAATGTAAGCGTGGATTTTCCGCGAAAGCAGACTACCGCAATAATCGGGCCTTCTGGTTGTGGAAAATCCACCTTACTTCGCAGTCTGAATAGATTATTGGAATTGACAGACGGCGTCAGGGTGTCATGTAAGATTCTTGTTGATGACGTCGACATCATGAGTGATTCGGTAGACGTTACAAATGTTCGTAAACGACTATCTCTAATTGCCCAAACACCGAATCTGCTTCCGATGTCTATCTTCGACAATATTGCGTACGGTCCACGTGTAAGCGGGATGAGTTGGTGGAATGAAATCGATGGAATCGATCGAATGGTTGAACGATGTCTTCGCGCATCAGGTCTCTGGGAAGAAGTTAAGGATAGGTTGAAGGAACCTGCTTCGAGACTCTCAATCGGTCAGCAGCAGCGACTGTGCCTTGCACGAGCCTTGGCCGTCGACCCTGAAGTAATACTTTGCGATGAACCTACGTCAGCTCTGGATCCTGTATCTGCTCAGCACGTGGAAAAGCAACTGCACGCCCTGAGCATGGATTATACGGTTGTGTTTGTTACTCATACGTTACGTCAAGCAAGAAGGATAGCAGACAACGTCATCTTTCTTTACATGGGGGAAGTAGTTGAAGAAGGCCCCGCTGAGTCTTTCTTTGCTCAGCCCAAAAGTACTGTGACTAAAGCCTACCTTGAGGGTGCCTTCAGTTAAGCTGGTGCGATCTATCTGCTTATTTCACGTGCGATTTGGATTTCTTTGGTTGGACTGTTATGAAGACCGTGCCATCATTCACGGCGGTCCAACGAATTACATCCCCATGCTTTAGACCTAAGAACTTGAAAATACCTGAAGGGATCGTCGTTCGCCGGCGGTAACCTCGGACGGTAATTGCCGTCTCCTCCATAACGACAACATTCTCAAACTTCGGCCTCCTCATAACACCGATTACCCCCTGATTAAGTGAGCTGTAGAAGTATTTTGATGTTGTCAATGATAGACAGAATACGGAAACTTGAATCACGAAAGCAGACGCGAATTCCTGGCTAGATTATGGATCCGTGTCTTCGACTGGATGTTGCTGCAAAAGTCGAGCAACAGCGCGCAGTGTACGTAACTCCTGTCGCCATATTACAAAGTAACCATTTCAAGGACTTAATGCTTGCCCGACGATTTGATGGTAAATGGTGTTCAGAAGAAAATTGGGATGATCTAACGGTTTAATCTCCGGCGTGGGTGGCTTCGGGGTTTGTGTCAGCGCTGCAATTGCAGCATTGTGGGCATTTGTTGCAACTAGGGCATATGTAGTACGTGTCTTTGCTGCAGTTTTCACAGATGTACATTTGGAAGGATTGATTCGGTTTCGTCGTGCATGCTCACCCCCAGATACCTTCGAATTTGAGGTAAGCGTTCATGTGAGCACACTGATCCATTTGCATCGTTTGCGACGGAGGATTTCAGTTACCGTCCTCTTTCGTCAAAGTATGTTGAGTAAGGGTGGGTGACAAAAATGTTTCGTACGAACATTATTCATGGAAAATAATCGCCCTCAACGAAATTCGGGTCAAACTTGAGGATTGACGTTCCGAAAACTCAAGAAAGCTTGGGAGAAGTTAACTATGGGAAATGTGGATTTCTTAGTGGCGGTTTACGGTTTTGCTTTGTGATGGTTGTGAGGGAACGGGTGAGATTAATTGCGAGAAATGTGAGGGTAAGGGGAATTTAGTCGTGGAATGTGAGGAATGTCGTGGAGAGGGATGTGCAACGTGTGACAGTAATGGAACGTTGCAGGTTGAATGTCACGAGTGTAATGGATCGGGTATGGTAGAGTGCGATGATTGTGAAGGCAAAGGCATGAAGAAAGGAAACAAAGGATCTTCCTGAAATCGTAAGCCGCAGCGAATGTGTATGATAGGAAAGGCGCTAAGAAATAGTGGTTGAGATTCAGTTTCAATTAGGAGAGGATGCGAGTCAATATGCTGCTAATGATCGAAAATTTCCTGCCAACAAAGTCCCGTAGTAAATCCAAATCAGCTGGCTCGACAATCTTTAGTAATTTTAGCATGAGGAAATATACCGCTACGCCAACCAGACCATATAGCGGCAACAAGAACTTACTATAATACGCTAGCTGCATCGCTGCAACTATCGCTGCCATAACCGTTCCCGCTGCAAGAGTTTTTTCAACCATTCGAAAGTCGAGTTGGAGAGAAATCTTCCGTTTTGTCACCAAGAATTGAAGAATTGCTATTAGAAGAATAATTGAAGCACGTCCCACCGCCGCTCCAACAATTCCCCATCCGGGAAGTAGCAGATACGCGATTACGAGACCTATAGGAACAGAGACCCCAACGGTCACACCGATTGCCGTCGTATCTTCTAGAGACTGAAGTGCCGGTGACATTACGGTCGCAAAAGCGGTAAGAGCATCAGCAGCGCAGAAGATCATCAATGGTAATGAACCGCTGACGTATGATCCACCGATTAACAACGTTAATGCCGGCTTAGCGGTGGCGAGCAGAAGTAAGTCAATCGGGATAATAGTAAGAACCGCATACCTAGTCGCCAAACGGGCCGCATCACGGAAAGCTCGAAACCCATCTGTCTTTCCTTGAATTGATGATAAAGCAGGAAGGAGCATCCTTGACATTGAATCGGAGACGCTAGCAACTACTCCATATGCCGTGACAGCAGCACTGTATATTCCAAGTGTTGCGAGCGGCACGAAAGCGACCAGTAACGCCCTATCAAACCAAGTTTGCCCGAAAATCATGATCTGGCCGAACTCCATCGGTAAATAGAAACGAAACAGTTTGGATAATGGAAAATCGAATCTCGGCATACCCAATGATCGCATAACCATAACAAGCAAAATGGCTGCTGTTATGGCGTCTGAAACTAACCAACCTATTACGAGCCCAACAAAATTTCTCATTATCAGTATTAACGAAATTATCAGGATTTGTCTAAACAATCCGCCCACGATCAAACTAACAAGAGCAACCTGTCGGAACATTCGAAGGCCGAGTAAGGCAGCCGTCGCCAGTGGAAGGATGCCTGCACTCAGACAAACATCGAGAGCCAGAACCCTAAACAGAATTGCGTAAGATGCATCGCCCAAGAGATGAAATGCCAAGAACGTAGATCCTAAGTAAAATCCTGCAACAACAGGAATATACAGAACTATGTTTGCGCGTAAGGCTTGGTAGAACGCAGCTGAAGCCTTAGACATCAATCCTCCTGAAACGTTCTCAGCAACAAACTTGGTCACAGCCGCAGGGAACCATGTGATGAATGTAGTGCATACAGCAACAAGTAGCTGCAGTACTGCCCATATTCCCATCTCCTTGACTGTGATAAGCCTGGCCAACACAACAAATGCTACGACCGTAATCGCGTTTACGCTAAAGGTTTGAATTATAAGATATGACGCGCCGCGTGTAAAATGAACACGATCAGCAGACGATCCAGCTGCTTTTAGCGCGTCAGACATTCTTCTTCATACACCACAAACGCTAGACCGTCATCTCATCATTCGGAGTTAACCGAGTCAACGGTATTAACTGTAACTCGGCCAGGTCGACGCTAGAGCTGGTTTTCAACTCCAGAATGTGATGTCGAATAGGTGACAATCGAGCCGTCCTAGCATGTTTTCCGTAGCGAAGAAACATGTCCCCGTTGCATTTCGGACATTTATGGATCACGCTACATCTGCCCGTAGGGTGATGCTCCATGAATAGTTCAGCTCTGCCCCGCGACATACGTTTTTACGTCACACGTCATATTGGGGGCGGTTGCAGCTATTGGTAGCATACCAATGGCGATGAGAAAAAGGTTGAACCATCTAGTCGGAACCGATTACGATCATGCGAACAAAACGACTTATCCATTAGTTGCACGGCCGTGCTTCAGAAAACGTCTCCAGGTTACTCTGACGGGTAGAACCAAACTCTATGTCGATAGAACCAATTTTAGTAAGCCAACAGAAATCTACTTGTTTTACTGTGGCAAGCATCGCTTGTGGCAAATGGATTACCTGCACGGTAACGGGAGCCTGAATTGCACTCGTTGCATGAACCTCTGGTTCTGTCTGAAACTTCGTCAACATGGACCTTCCCGCAGTTCTTCATCTCGTCTCCAGTCGCATGAATCTCGAAACTACATCGGGCAAGTGCGGAGTATTCTTCTCAGTCATAGCGATATTTAGAAGATCTGTTGGCCAATTGCAATTTGCTGCACAGGATTAGTAATGTGCATGTTGGTTTTCTGAATTCTACTAGTCTTTTCCATCGTTACAGACCAAAAACTGAGATGGCGGGCACTGAAGTGAAGGCTCCGAAATTAATCTTGAATCCGTAAGGCAGTGTCATTTGTGTTATTGTGGTTAATCCGCTTTGAACCGTATTTCCTGCACCATCTTGAATTGTAATATTCACACCGGTTCCTCCTGTCACGTTGATGATTAAGTCCGGTCCGTTGGCTGTATAATCGGTAGAGGGTGATGGGATTGTGGCGGTTCCGGCTAAGCCTATGCTTGTGGTTCCGAAGGGTTTACTGATTAATCCTACTGGGTTGGAGCCGAGATTGTTCGTGAATATTGTATGCGAGCCGACGCCGCTCGGACTTGTGTCGATGAGGATTTGGTTATTGTTTTGGCTGTTTCGGATCTGGTTGCCGGTTATAGTCAAATAGTCGCTGCCTGATCCGTTATAGTTTCCTAATTCGATTCCTGCGGTTGCACCGACTGTGGTGTCTATGATGTTGTTGTTCATCGTTACGCCGGTGCAATCTGAAATGTATATTGCAGGGTAATTGGTTATGTTGTAAAAGTTATTGTCATTTAGAATTAGGTCTGCCGCAGACACCACATTGATACCTACTCCGCTAAGGTTGTTGATTGAGTTTCCGATAATTGAGAGGCCTCGGTAGCTGTTGGAGGCCGTGCATATGCCGTATGGCCCGAAATGTTGGTTTGTGTCAATCGTATTATCTTCTACCGTTAACTGAGTTCCGTACTCTATGTAGATGCCTGATTGTCCTTGGCCGGTTCCTTGTAGATTGTAAATATTATTGCCGCGTATTTTTGTGTCCGTATTGGTACCGACAAGTGAGATGCCGGCGCCGTTAAGATTATTGTCGGCTATTGTGACGTTTTGGTTTCCTGTTCCTTCGATGTCAATTCCGTAACCGCTATTGACACCATATGCGCTTAAGCCTAAGAATGAGTTGAGGGTGCAGTTGTCGCTTACGGTTACTTGTACGGCAGCCTGAACAGATATGCCTACGTCGCTTGTGCCGTCAACTGTGTTTCGCATGATTTTAGCAACACTGCCACCTGAACCGTTGGCGATTGTGATGCCGTTGCTGTCACAGTTTTGTACGTAATTATCATAAATGTTAAGGTCGGTGCACGTGAAAGTGTTGATGCCCATATTGCGGGCATCATGAATGTAGCAGTTATCGATCGTGATGTGGTTAGAGTTGCCGAGTTGGATTACGTAACATGATTGGCTGTTTGGATCAACGGTTTGATCTTGATTTGCTCGGTTGCCATCGAAAGCTAAGTCGTGAATGTGCCAGTTTGTTACTCCGAGAAGTTGGAGGTTACGATTGTTAACGTTGTTTCCAAGTTTGAGGATGCTTGCGAAGCCTTCTCCGCATAACTCAATGTTACTTGTTGTTGGCACAAGCGTCGTTGTTAGCGTGTAGGTGCCGGCTTTGATGAAAATTTTTCCGCCGTTCGTTAGGGCTGAGATAGCTTCGTTAATTATTGTTGTCGCATTGGTGCCCGAGTAGTCAATTTTTCCCGTTGTTCCGTTTCTGGCTTTGATTTTATTGCTGTCGGTTGTGTCGATGAATATCACGTAGCTGGCGGTTTGTTCGGTTCTTAGGTAACGTAGGTTTGTATTGTCCTGGGAGTAGACTAAGTTTGTAATTACGCCGCCTGCGTCATATTGTGAGCCTAATCGTCCTGTTGACGGCGCAAAACTTGGCAGCGTAGGAAATTCGATGTAATCAGTTGTCTCGGTAACATGTGTTGGCGCGGATGCGAATGCGGGTTTGGGAATTTGGGAAAGTACCGTGGCGCACATTAGTCCTGATGCGAGGGCTGTAATGAGTTGTCTTCGCTGTGGTTTTTCCATGATTTCTTCAAGGTAGAAATTGTAGAGTTATGTGATATTGCAACAATCAATGCATCTTCTCCATTCGAGTATTCTTGCATTCCGTCATAGTTTGTGTCGATGAGTCGTGTTGTGTGGGCAGTAGTGCCTTGTACTATTGCACAATGCTTGTGCCATTGTCATGTTGCTAGAGGTCGATTATTATTTTTGATCCTTCGTATTCGAACCCGAAGTCCAGACGTCTCAGTCCGTGTTTGCGCAGGGTTTCTGTTAATTTTGTTCTGTCGGAGTCGCAGTGGAACATGAAAAATCCGCCGCCGCCCGCGCCCATTATTTTGCCCCCCGTCGCTCCATTCTTCAATGCCAGATTGTAGATTGCGTCGATCTCAGTGGTCGTCGCGTTCGGCGCCAAGGCTTTCTTGGCTTTCCAATGTTCGTTGAGTAGGATTCCGAACTGTTTGATGTTGCCGTTTTCTAGGGCTTGTCGGCTGTCTAGTCCGATCTGTTTGATTTTGTGGTAATAGTCGATGGTGATTGGTTTCTGTTCCGCAGCGGCTTTGTATTGTGATTCCAGGACTAGTTTTGATTCTCGAGTTATGCCCGTGTAGAATAAGAGAAGTTCTGCTTCCAGTTCTGACGCTGTGAATTTTGAGATTTTCAACGGATTCACGTTCACGGCTCCATCCATTGTGATGGTGTAGCTGTTGATTCCTCCGTACGCCGCTGTATACTCGTCCTGTTTACCCGATGGTTCTTTCAGTCGGTTCATGATGATATCACAAGCTTCCTCAGCCAGAACCGATGGGGGGACGCGTTCTTTTTTCAGTGCGTGCAACGTGTTGAGTAATGCTACGGTGAACGTTCCTGAACTTCCCAGCCCTGTTTTGGCTGGGAGATAGGCGATCGAGATCAACTCAAGGCTATGCAAGGGACCGAACTGTTGTAATGCTTCTCTGAAGATTGGGTGTGAAACATTCTCAGCCTTGTCAACAATCTCGGTTTTCGAATAACTAATTCTGAACTCGGGGTCGAATCTGTCATCAGCAACTATGTAGATGTACTTGTCAATAGCTGCGGTAACAGTGAAACCTCCATAGACGGAGTAGTAAGAGGGAATGTCGGTACCTCCGCCTCCTAACGTTATGCGCAACGGGGCTCGAACGATTAACATCAAGAATCACGTTACTTGTTTGATCGCGAGGGAATAATTCCTTCTATTCCCATAACCTTCACGTTAAGTGCTCCTAACGAAATTAGGTAAGGAACGATCCTAGTCGCCAACTTTTCTGCCTCGACGTCATCGCAATCAACTACAACGCTAATCCTTTTCAAACCCTTAAGCATCCTACCTGAGGTTATCTTCTGGAATTAATGAACTGCTCCGCCTATTCATAAGTGCGTTCCAAGCCCATTCTGAGAGACGTTTTAGGTTTCAAGTCTAATTCTTTGAATCAGCCATTTATTATCTGGACTCATAGCCTATAGGTGAAGATGGAATGAACATCTTAGTTACGGGGGGACTTGGCTTCATTGGGAGCAATTACATTCTCCACGCCACTAAGAACCCCAAACTTCACCGAATCACGAACATCGACTCCATGTCGTTCGGATCGAATCCAGAAAACCTTAAGGAAATAGAAAATGTCGACTTCTACAAGTTCGTTAGAGCAGAAGTAAATGATGCTGCAATCGTCAGGGATCTAATGGTTGATGCGGATGTTGTCGTTCATTTTGCTGCAGAGAGCCATGTGGACAGGAGCATTTCTGATCCGGAGAAATTCCTGCACAGCAACATCGTCGGTACCTTCACATTGTTAGAGGCAGTTCGACGGAGTAAGGTCTCTAAATTCATCCACATTTCCACCGACGAAGTCTACGGTTCAGCTCCGGCGGGGGAGACGTTTCACGAGAACAGCCGGTTGAATCCATCCAGTCCCTATTCGGCATCGAAAGCGGCAGCTGAAATGTTCGCTATGGCTTATCATAAGACGTATGGTGTACCGGTTGTGATTTTGCGGTGTACTAACAATTTTGGTCCGCGACAATTTCCAGAGAAACTAATTCCTAAGACGATCATCAGAGCCCTGCTGGGACTTCGGGTTCCAGTTTATGGGAGTGGGCAACAGATACGAGATTGGATACATGTTTCCGACTTCTGCAGAGCAATAGACCTAGCAGTAGAGAAAGGCGTGGGTGGTAACATATACAATGTTTCTGCTGGAAATGAGATTTCCAATCTGGAGATGGTTACACGGATTCTGAAGATTCTGAAGAAAAATGTGAACCTCATTGAGTTCGTTGATGATCGCCCGGGACATGACTTCAGATATAGCCTCAACTCAAGTCGAATCACAAAAGACCTCGGATGGAAATCTGAAAAACCACTCCCCGTTGCATTGGAAAACACGGTCGAATGGTACGTTCAAAACGAAAATTGGTGGAAACCACTCTTGAACGAGAGAATATTATCACCTACTCCATGGAAAGAGGAAGGGTAGATTGAGGCTTGTGATAACCGGTGCAAGCGGGCTGCGGGCTTATTTGTAGATGAAGTTGTTGTCGACCTCATCAAGGAATGGAGCGTTCATGTCCTTCGTTGACAGGATTGGGTTGTCGTAGGGCCACTTTATGGCAATGGTAGGATCGCTCCACCTAACGACTCTGTCATAGAGCTGACTGTATTCGGATGTCGCTTTGTATGCGACCTCAGCTGTGCTCGTCAAAGTGAAGAATCCATGAGCGAAGCCTGGTGGGATCCAAACCATGTGATGATTGTTAGACGAGAGAATGGTTGAGACCCACTTGCGGTATGTTGGAGAACCCGTTCGAATATCCACGGCTACATCGAAAACCTCGCCGACTATGCAGCGGACGAGTTTGCCCTGCGCGGCGGGTTCCTTTTGGAAATGCAGGCCTCTCAAGGTTCCACGAGCGGTGGAATATGATTGATTATCCTGCGGAAAATCATATGTGATGCCATGGCTAACGAAATCATTTTTTCTATATGTCTCAGCGAACCAACCGCGTTCGTCTTGGAACAGTTTCGGTTCGATCAGAACGACTTCTGGTATCTTATCGAAGGGTCTGAATTCGAATGTCACAGTCGGTCACTGTATGGGTGTTTTGGGTGATTCGGCGGCTACAGCTTCTAGGTACGTACGATATTCGCCGGTGTATTTTCTAGCAAGGCTCCTGAGCTGAGCAGCTTCGATGTATCCCATTCTGTAAGCGACTTCTTCAATGCAAGCGACTTTAAGTCCCTGACGTTTCTCGATCGTGGACACGTATTGAGCTGTTTCGAGCAGCGAGTCTGGTGTGCCTGTGTCCAGCCACGCTATGCCTCTTCCTAACTTCACTAGTCTCAACTTTCCGCGGCGAAGATACTCCGCGTTCACATCGGTAATTTCAAGCTGGCCTCGAGAGGATGGTTTGATGCGCTTAGCGATCTCGACGGCGTCATTATCGTACAGGTACAGGCCGGTGATTGCGTAGTTGGACTTGGGGTGTTTTGGTTTTTCTTCGATCCCTGTTAGGACACCGTCTTCGTCCAAAGTGGCTACGCCGTATCTTTCGGGATCCTTGACTGAGTATCCGAAGATTGTTGCTCCCCTGTTTTGATTGACTTTCTCCTGCAACATTCTGGGGAGCCCATCCCCGTAGAATATGTTGTCACCAAGAATGAGTGCCACAGAGTCTCCATTAAGAAAGTCTTGACCTATGATGAGGGCTTGCGCAATGCCTCCCTCGGGGTCAGGCTGCTCAGCGTACGAAATTGATAAGCCAAGTTCCGTCCCGTCTCCTAACAGCTGACGGTATAGAGAGAGGTCTTGAGGTGTACTGATCAGAAGGATTGTTCTAATCCGAGCAAGCATCAGAGTACTCAGTGGATAGTAGATCATTGGCTTGTCGTAAATTGGAAGAAGATGCTTGCTAATGATCCGGGTGAGTGGATAGAGCCGCGTTCCAAGTCCACCTGCCAAAAGAACTCCTTTCATCAATTCCCCTCAGAAGGATAGGCCTAAAGGAATTCGACTCTTGGTACATATAATGTCAGCCGAGTTGGACGAAAAGACCTGTCGTAGGGATGGGATAACACGCAAAACGTGCAAGTAGACTGAATCAAGGAGAGCCGTGTTAATGCGGATTGGGACTCATGATGCTATGAGTAATCCTTGTTTGCAGTGTGCTTTTCCTCAGTGTTAGTATTGAGAGTGTAGAGTTTCGAGTTACCCAGCTGTCTGGTCATTTGGATCTCTCCTGACTTCTCAAGCGCGTAAACGTACTTGGAGACAGTGTTCCTATGCGCCCCGGTTAACGTGGAAATTTCATCGATGCTTAGATCCTTTGGAGCTACCATCTTCAATCGTTCCAGGATGAAATACGTTAGATCAGTCATGAGTTCTACTGAATTGTACTACTGCACAATGCTTCTGTCACTCGGTTTTCGTGGCTGCGGTGACACTGAACGTATGCTTAGCGTATGCCTAACATTTAGCTTACGAGGCGAAAAGAAACGACGTTAGTAATCAAACCGGTGCAGCTTAACAAGTCCGTCTACATACGCGTCCCGAACGACCTAGTGGATATGATCAATTTATTGAAGAAAGATCAATTCAACCTAACCTTTCAGGAAACCGATCGAGAATATCGCCTCGTCTACACAGTACTGAAACACGAACCAGTACAAGACCAGAAAATCAACCCACTCTGACAACGACGCTCTCTGACCGGACTCTGACCGGACTCCGATTCGTCAGATCGAGCCATGCATTATGGTTCGAGTGTAGCCGGAGTCTATCATGTTGTTGAAACTGTTGATTGATTTGATTCGTTCCGAAGACGATTTTCGTTCGTTGGTAATCGAATTCAGTTGTAAAGTCTTCTACAAGGGGTCATTGTAGGAATTCGAGGGTGAAGGATAGTAGGAGTTGGATGGATTACAGCCTAGCGTGAGTAGATCTTGGGAAATTCTAGGGTCCTAGTCCTACTTCTAATCTGCTCGGTTCTTATTCCGTTAAATTTCCCTCATTTTGCGTTAGGGCAGACTATCACAACGGGGAGCATGCAATATTCGTGGGCTGGGTTGACGTTGTATTCGACGAGTCAACTAACCGCAACAACCACTCTGCCTCTTCGTTACAGGCTTACGCCGCCTGGTTATAGTTACCAAACGGGTTCTTTTTTGATTGGTCAAACGGAATTTACGACGCGGTCGGGAGAAGATTATCCTTGTCTCTTCTTTGATTATTTTCTTCTCAACGCTACGGTGGGGCAGGAGATTCGTGGACATTTCGAGTTGGGTATGCAGGGTAGAGCTGTTTACTTCTTCATCCTCAACCAAGAACAACTTCGTCGCTTCCTTGGGATCAACTGCGCTTACGGATGGGATGAGAGTTCAGAGCTGAGTGTGTTCGCATCTTCATACAATCTGGATTGGGTTGTACCGGTGAGTGGTGTGTATGCGTTACTGTTTCTTTCGACAACGTTCTATGGCGGTCCTATCTATTTCACGGCGCAAGCATACAGTACGACTGTTCAGAATTCAACGCAAACGTACACGACAACCACAACCTACACGCTTGAAAGCAGCCAAGTCGCACTGTCAACCATCTCTACGCAAAATGTAACCTCGCAATCCCCCTCAACAGGCAGCCTCGTTCCGTTCATTGTGATAGTTGTGATAGGGCTCGTTATCTGCCTCGCGATACTAATGCGGAAACGGAAAAAAGAAAGTAAACTAGTTCGATCTAGTTGACTGGCGACTTTGTGGACCACACGATTGGGTACGGTACGTTGCTGACAGGCTAAATCCTTCCGACTGTTCGGTTGATGTTCGTTTAGGACGAGACTATCCGAAAGCCGAGTTTACTGTTCAGAATTCGTTTACTGGAATATGAGTAACTGGATAACCGTTCGAAACCGTATTAAAGAAGCGGCTGCTTGTTGCGGCGGTTATGAAGCGATCCCTACTCGTCACAATATCGACCATCCTGCTCATCATAATAATTGCGTCCCTCAACGTCCCGAAAATCTCAGCGGTAACCACAACTTGGACCGGCAGTGGTGGAGATGGTAAATGGGAGAATCCGCACAATTGGAATACCGGAAGCATACCGGGACCAAGCAGTAATGTTCTCATCTCAAACGGAGCCACTGTAACCATAAACAGCACGCAAACCATTAACGCGCTCAGCGTCAACGGAACCGGCACTCAATTGAGCTGTGCCTGGTCTTGTAGTCTAACTATAAGCGGAGGTTCTAACGCTGGATCGATAACCAGCACCGGTACGATCGCAAACTCCGCATCATTCACAAACCTTGGAACGTTCACGAACTATAATGGTGCTCTCCTTAGAAACACGGGCACGATCACAAATAGCGGCACGCTACTAATCTATGGTGGAGCTGTCGTTGGAAATTCCGGTGGCACAATCACCAATATGGCTCAAATTGTAAACGCGGGAACTATAAACAACAACTCGGGCGGGAACATTAACAACAACCAAGGCAGCACAATAACAAATTCTGGAAGCATCGTCAATTACAATGACATCGCAAATTCCGGTACCATAACCAGTAATTCTAGCGGGTTAATCACAAACACTGGCACCTCTGGTACCTCTGGCACGATTACAAACACTGGTACCCTAACCAGCGACGGCATCATCCTGAATTACAAAACAGGTATCCTAACGAATTCTGCCTCCCTAACGAGCACACGGGTCATAACCAACCATGGCACTATCAACGATAATTCCGGTGGAACCATAACAACCTCAGGCGCATTCACAAACGATGGGACCGTAAACGTCAATTCTCAAGCTACGATCACAAACTCGGGCACTATAACCAATTACCCGGGTGGCACAATTCCGAATTCAGGACTCATCACAAACTATCGAACCATATCGAACTTCGACACGATCACAAACTCCGGCATCATAAATAACGAATCGAACGGCACCATCAACAATTCAGGTGGAACACTCGACGACTCCGGTTCCATCACAAGTTCAGGAGGAACGATCTTCAATAGCTCTAACGGCGTAATTACCGTGGAAGGCACCGTTGCAAACACGGGTGGAACGATCATCAATCATTCCGGAACCATAACCGCCTCCTCACACGCAAGTCTAACGAACAACGGAACACTCACCAATTATGACACCATCACAAATTCCGGCAGCCTAACCAGTGGTGGCGTTATAACAAACTACAACAGCGCCACCATAACAAACTCCGGCGGAACCATAACAACCTCCCAGGTAATCACAAACGATGGCACCATCGACAACACTAGCGGAACAATATCGAACTCCGGCACGATCACAAATAACGGCCCCATCAAAAATTCTGGAACTATAACAAACTCCGGCACCATAACAAACGAGTGCGGCGGAACCCTATCGGGCACAGGAATTTCAGGAACCGCAGCCAAGAACCTCTGCGCGGTTCCCTCAGCTGGTTCACAGAGCCCAGTATAGTCAGTAGGTGTCGATTGAGGGAGGTTATGAAATGAAAGTAGTTGCAGCAACGACATCGGCTTTCGTTATTGGTCTTTTGATCGGACTCGTGGCAATGTACGCAGCAGTTCCGAGCATGATGGCTCCAGTCAAATCATCCAGTTCGATCACTTCGATGACCACGGTGCCCTCTGGGCTTTCAGGCACAATTACGATCGGAGACCTTGTAGCCCTCACAGGTGATCTTTCGGCTTACGGTCAACGAAACAAAGTGGCGGTTGATATGGCGATAAATGACATTAACATTTGGTTAGCCTCTACAGGTTCAAATGTGACGTTTGCTGTCCAGCATGAAGATACTGCGACTGATCCGGCTACGTGTCTTCAGCAATTGCAATCGATGGCTGCCGAAGGAATCCAGGTCTACGTTGGACCCATGACTAGCGCTGAGGTAAGGTACGTACTTCCCTATGCTGATGCAAACAAACTCGTCCTCATAAGCCAATCATCAACTGCAGAGGACCTCGCAAATCGTACAAACTCATACTTATTCAGGCTAGTGCCTACAGATGATGCGCAGAGCAGAGCAGTGGCACGCGTTGTTCTTGCAAGCGGGTTCTCCGACGTTATAGTTGTGGCTCGTCATGACCCGTGGGGTGACGGGCTTAGTGCCGCCTTTGAGGCACGATATCAACAGATCGGAGGAACCATAATCGACACTGTGAGATACACCCCAGTGTCAAACGGAACCTACGATTTCTCGCCTCAACTTGCACAAATCCAGTCCGACTACAATACAGCAGTTTCAAAGTATGGCGCTAGCAAGGTAGCAATAGTAGCCGTGTCATTTGATGAACTCTCCGCCCTATACCAGCAAGCCACTAGCTACAAAAGCATACTATCTGCAACATGGTTTGGAACAGACGGAACAGCAGAGAGCTCAACGATAGCCTCTTCGTCAGGAACTGTAGCTGCGGAAGTACACTCTTTCAGCACCATCTACGCTCCAACTAGGAGCGACAAAAACGATGCGTTCACTGCTGCCTTCCTTAACAGAACAGGTGCTGAGCCTGACGCATATGCATACTCTGCTTACGACGCAACTTGGTTAGCAGCGCTTTCAATACTTACGGCTGAGAATAATAATGGAGCTGCAGTCCAGAGAGTATTCGTAGACGTTGCCAACCACTATTTTGGCGTAGCCGGGTGGCCCGATTTGAATGCAAACGGCGACAGGACAATTAGCGACTATGACATTTGGAACGTGGAACCGAACCCCTCGGTAAGCGGCACCTACGAATGGGTGCTAGCTGGAACTTGGGTCGCTAACTCTGACACTGTCACATGGGCCACTTCATCGTGACGACGAACATACTCTGCGCGGTTCCCTCAGCTGTTCACATAACCCAGTTTGACAGGAACAAGACATTGTCACGGCTTGATCATCGCCCAGCCGGGTACACTTGAAATTTTTCTTTTCGCCTCTCCGGACAAGTTACGCCGATTCAAGCAATCGGAAGAGTCTATCATGTCGGAGAAATGGTTTTCTTGATTTGATCTGTTCCGAAGATGATTTTCTTGCAAGTCGTTCAGAGTTGAATCGGGTTGAACTAGCCTAATCATGTTTGTTAAGCGTGACGGAATTGGTGCCGTTACGATTTACTAATTTCTCTTAGCGGATACGGCGTAGAATGTTGGTGTGGGTTTTAATGCGGATTGTGCGGCCAGGGCTAGGGCCCAGAGAAGATCATCGTGAGCTCCGGGCGGGTGGGTGAACTGTAATGTTCCTGAGAGTAGTGGTTTGGATTGTTGATCTGTGATTTGGGTGAGGAGATGTTTATTTTCGATGGGAAGTTTGATTTTTTGGTTTTCCATGGCGAGTCTAAGTTTGCCCATCAGATCTTGTTTTGTGGGTGCGGTTAGGGTTATGCCTTGCATTTGTGGCATGAATTCTCTGATTTGTTCGTATGGTGCTTCGCCTACTCCTGTTTGGTCTAAGCATCCGGCGGTGAAGTTGTAAGCGGCGTGTAGGGTTCTGAGGTATGTGATCACGTCTGTGTAGGATGTGTTGAGTTGGAATTCTTTTACGTAGACGAGACGGACTTGGTTTTCAAAGATTTTTTGTAGTATGGCGATGGCTGAATGGTCGATGTGTTTGCCGAAGTCTAAGCCAACGTGGTATTCGCCACTATACTTCTGTTCCTGTTCCACGTCCTTGTTCAACTCATAGTTTTGTGTACAGTTGAGGACGAGGTCGCTGGAGAAGTATGTGAATTGGTCGTCGATATACATGGCGTTGTATTCTCTGTTGAAGGAATGTTCTCCAATCAACAATTTTTCTCGTTCGAGATATTCTTTTGTTACTTTGGGATTCATTGACGTAGGCCAAGTGTAGCGTGTGAAGCCCAGTTCAAGGTTGGTTAATGCTTCGTAGAAGGGATGGTCTTTCATCCAGGGTGTGGATATGTAAATTCTCTTCGCGTTCGGGCGTGTGATCAGCATTGGGCCGACGACGCATTCGATGACGACTCGTGGTACGTAGTTTGCTTCATCAATAATAGCCATATCAACGGTAAAGCCGCGGAGAGTGTATCCCTGGCGTCCGCAGGGGAGTGCTACGATTTCTGATCCGTTTGTGAAGCGAATCTTCGTTCTGTTGCGGTGAGTCAGAAGACTTTGGGCTGGAATGCAGACGTCTATCAGATCCAGGATCTTGTCGAATAGGTATATGCTCTGTCTCAAACCTGCGCTTATCACTAAAACTCGTACTGAGTCGTGGGATAGAGCGAAATGTAGGGCTTTGATTGCGGATAGTGTTGTCTTTCCAACTTGTCGACCGCAGCAAGCGACGATTCGTGGTGAATTGTCGCGGAGAAATGGATCTTGGTATGGGTGGGGTTTGAATTTGAGGAATATTTCTGAGAAGACGACTGGATCTAGTAGAGATTGGAGAAATATTTCTCCGTACTTCTGAATCAGTTGGTTCCGGACCATTTTTTCATTCTCTCTATGGTTTCCCTGATTTCGGTCATCATGTCGGCTTGGGGTTCGTTGTGGAGTCTGTTGCGTCTGGAGATGCCTAGTTGGTTGATGTTCTCGTTCATGATTTTCGAAAGTTTGGTTTTTGCGTCGGCGATGCTAGTATAGGTGTCTTCGGTTGGCTTGCTCTGGGATAGGAATGAATCAGCGTTTCTGAGCTGGATATAGGCGCGCGTGAGTTGGTCGACAAGTATTTCGTCGATGACTTCTTCGTAATTTTGATTTTTCTTGAGAATTTCAATTAGGGCTGTGGTTATACGTGTGTATTGAAGGGCGTCGTTTCCTGTGAAGGGCGCGGGGGTTATCCATGTTTGTGGCCGGATTTTTGACTTAGCCAACACTAGATCCCTCCGGACGTTCTATTGGAAGTTCGGTATTCTGTTGCTGAACGGATTTAGTTTTGGCGCGGTTGAGGATGTAGTAGCGAAGAAGTGCCTGCTGAGTTACAGCCAATGCCTTCGCGCGTTCCTTCATTTCGGTTTTGATTTCAGATGGAATCCAAACGTTGATTCTACGCTTTCTGGTTGTTTTGGGAATTGTTTGATTAAAATCTCGAAGACCAATGCTTATGGCTTGGGTGGTGAAGGCGCTTCGGCTAGGTGCTCCACTAAGCCATTTGGCATTATCCAGTAAATCCAGCTCAGCCGGACTGAGAATGAGACGTTGCTTTACTCTATTAGAGTGCAATTATTGTCATTTGTTCCTTTCATCATAGCACTCTCACCTGCAATAGTTAGCAGACTACGTTTTAAACCCAGTAGATTAGAATCTCAGATTAGAATTTCGACCCCCAAAAAGTACCCCTCCCCCCACCTTGGGGGAGTGTGCGTGCGAGCAGAAGCAGCTAATAGATACTAGTTAGCTGGCGACTTTGTAGACCGCATAACTACCCAATCCCATGCTTACGCGGATGTAGCCGCTTAACATTTTGTCAACCGCTACGTTTCCTGTGTCAACAAGTAATGGTCTGCCGTGGAGTGAGGCCAGTTTTTCTTTGGTGGCGACGATTATGATGTTCTCTTTTCCTATTTTCGTTAGAATTTCGGGGCTGATCTGTTGGTTTCCTCTACCGAAAATGTAGCCCTGTCCTCCTATGACTGTTACTACGATCTTCGCTTTCTTTCCCACTATCAGTTTGCGTAGTTGTGTTTCGTTAACGTCTTGCGCGATTAGTTGGTTGTTCAAGACGACGTCTACGCCGAGTAATGTTTTGGTTAGTCCCTGAAACGCTAGGATGTCTCGGGTTGTGGTGCCGGGTCCGAAGATGTACAAACAATCCTTTTCCATACTCCCAATCAGATCGGCGGCTATGCCCTGCAAGGTCTGCTTTTCTGTTTGGGTTCCTCCAGATTTCACATTTTGAATGAACTGTCTTTCTTCCGGTATCCGTAAGTAACCGTAGAGTTTGGCGGCAAGTTTTCCTTCACGGTAGGATGCTTCGTCGATGTCCATGACCTCCGCTTCAGTGGTCTCAGGAGTCGCACTCGTCAGAAACATAACAGCCGCTTCCCCGGCCTGTCGGGGGGTGACAGCGTAGACGCCGGAATGGATCTTAACGCCTGCAGGGATTCCGAGCACGGTGACTTCCCGTCCAACTGCATTGTAAACGTCTCTCGCGGTGCCGTCGCCGCCAGCAAAAAGCAACAAGTCAACGCCCAGCTTCTGCATCTCCTTAGCTGCTCGTTGCGTATCTTGGGGTGTTGTGTTACCGCTTTTGATGGATCCGATGATGGTAGGCGAGAAGGAGGTTTGTTTAGCTTCCACCTCTCCCATCTCTTGTGGGTACGTGAAAATTTCAATCTCATCCATTATTCTGCGAAGCACGTTTAACGCTTCCATTGCCCTTTGAGGAGATTCTGGGGAGGCTCCCATTCGTTTGGCTTGGGTGATGATCTCAATTCCATCCGTACCCTTGAGGCCGGTTCTGCCGCCTAGGCCTGCTATGGGGTTGACGATGATACCTAGTTTTTTCTTCCGCAAATCGATACTCCGTTATGTTGTGTCCGTATCGGACTGCGTTTCGAATGGCGCTTAGTAGTTGAATGGTTGAGGGAAGTCTCACTAACTGGTTCGTTGCGGTCTATTTGTCGTGTGCTAATGGTTTTTGTGGTCCTTTCTTTTTGAGGTACTGTCTCCAGGTTACGGCGATTCTTTCAGGTTCGTTGATGCTGGAGTTCCGAACTTTATGGACGACGGAATTGTATGGGGCGTTCTTTACGAATTCTGGATTGTTGTATGCTTCTTTGGAGATTTGGCGTAGTACCGCGACGTATTCGTCAATATCATCTTTGGAGTAGGATTCGCATGGTTCCAAGGTGAAGGGTTCTGGGACGACCCATGGGTGGTGACTTGTCCAGTAGTGTTCGAGGCCATAGTCTGCCATTCTTCGAAGTACGTCATCAGTGCCTACTCCAGTGTCCTGTTTCAGTTTCTCCCAACTATACCGAACCTGCTCGAGTCTTCTTTTCCCATGCGCATACGGTACGACCACGCCGGGAATTTCACTCAGTTTCTTCAACATGTAGTTGTTGTTGAGAACGGAGCAGATCGCAGTCTCTCTTAGTCCTTCTGCGCCGTGTTGCATTATCCAGGCGTATGCTTTGAGGAGGCTTTGCGTGTTTCCCATGAATGATCTAACTTTCCCAATACTTTGCGGGCAATTGTAGTCGAGGTAGTATTGTTTGCCGTTGAACTTGACTTGTGGGATTGGAAGATACTTCGCTAATGTCGTAGTGCAGCCCAACGCGCCTACTGCTCCTCCCATGCTGCCGTGCGGGATTGAGAAGGTTTTGTGGAGATTGAAATGGCACATATCGAACCCAGCTTCTCGAGCTCTAGCTATGCCCAGCATGCCGTTGGCGTTGGCTTGATCATAGTAGCATAAGGCGCCCGCAGCGTGTGCTGCTTTTACAAATTCATCTATTTTGGGGTTGTAGATTCCTGTGTCTTCTGGGTTTGTGATGAATATGCCGGCCGTGTGTTTTGAGAGGGCTGCTTTGAATGCGTTAATGTCAGCGTACCCTTCCTCATCAGGCATTATGGTTATCACCTTGTAACCCGCCGTTGCTGGGCCGGCGGCGTCGCAGGGATGCGAGAACATTGTTGTGATGGTCTCAGTTCTTCCCGTATCCTTTCTGGATGCGTGGTAGGCTCGCATGATTGAAGCCGCGGTGTATACGGCTTGGGCTCCGCCGGATGGTTGGAATGAGAACCGATCCATGCCGGATATTTCTTTCAGGAATTGTTCAAGTTTGTAGATGATCTCCAAAAGTCCCTGCATAGTTTCGGCGGGTTGGAGTGGATGAATGTCCTTGATGCCCGGATGTCTTGCGGCGAGGTGCTCTTGTACTTTGGGGCTGTATTTCATGGTGCAGGTGCCTTCGCTGATGTCAATGGTAACATCCGTACCCAAAGTTTCCTGGGACAGATGCATGAAATGTCTTAGCACGCGCATCTGATTTATTTCAGGGAGTTTTGGAGGATTCTTTCTTCGCAGCTTCGGTGAGACTGCAGCCAGTTCGTTGCCAACCATTTTCTTAACCTTGGCTTCGGGTTCACGAACCAGAATTCCTCTTTCGCCTGGTACGCTCATTTCGAAGATTATTTCTTCGTCCCATTTGGCTTCATGGAATTTCCGTAACAGAGTCTTCGAGTCTCTTCCCATCTTAAACTACCTCCTTGAGGGCGGTGACTAATTTCTGAATGTCCGCCATGGTTTTCGTTTCTGTTACGCAGTAGAGGGCGCTTTGGCCCAGTTCATGAAATTCTTTCGAGAGGTCTTTGCCTCCTATGATTTCGTGTTTCAATAGGGCTTTGTTGATTGCGGCTACGGTTTTGCCGGTTTTAGTGAAGTTGACTACAAATTCCTTGAAGAAGGGGGATTGGAACGTCAACTTGACGCCTTGTATCTTCGACATTTGCTTAGCAGCATACTGGGACATTTGCATAATCGTCCTTCCGGTCTCAGAGATTCCTTTTGGTCCCATTAGGGATAGGTAGACGGCTACGGTTATCGCCCAGATGCCTGTGCTGGTTCCAGTGAATTCGTTTCCTTTCTCACGTGAACCATATGAGGTTCTGTCGAAAAGAACTTCCCCGAACCCATATTCCCCGCGTTCTGTGGTGTCAGCGATTCCGAACATTAGGTCTTTGAATTGGGTGATGTACTTCATGTCGTCGCCGGTGGCTATGAATCCACCCTGGCCACCACCAGCGTACAGGTGCATGCCTAGGGGATGAAAGTCTCCGCAAGCGATTGTGGCTCCGTACTGGGCTGGCGGGGCGATCACGCCTAGGGAGATTGGGTCAACGTATACTATGAACTCCGCACCCTTCTCTTGAGCCATTCTTCCTACCTCGGCCGCTTGGTTTTCCAGAACTCCAAGATAGGACGGGTTCTCGATTAGCACCGCGGTGGTTTTGGAGGATATCTTCGCGCTAAGATCTTTGAGGTCCAACATGCCATTAGTCTTGTTATATCCGATCTCCTTGACCGTAATGTCGGGTTTGAGATAATTTTTCACTACGGAAGCGATTTCAGGATTCATTGTTTGTGGTATCAGGACTTCTTTCCGACCGTTGATGCGTGCGGCCATGCGGATTGAAGACGCGGCTGCTTGACCTCCGTCATATAGTGGACAACTTAAAACGTCCATGTCAAGCAACTCACCCATCAGGCTGCAGTATTCGAAGAACGCCTGCCACTTGCCATGATCCGCATAAGATTCGCCCACGTAGGCGGTAAGAAATTCACCTCGTCCGTTAATTTCATCACAGACCGCGGGAACGAAATGCTCTGCGGCGCCAGCTCCAAGGAAATTCAAATAATTTTTACAGTTATTGTTCTTTTCCAGCAGAGTTTCAATATGGTTTCTCAGCGAGGATTCGTCCAGGATTGGTGGCGGAAGTTTCAGTTTACGTTTGAATCTTAGCCGTTCGGGGATTTCAACGTAAAGCTCCATCTCATCGTGAGCGCCAACTTGTCTCAGCATTTCCGTTTTGACTTCAGGTACCGAGTTTGGAATGTAAGGAAAAACTCGTTTTTCGCCATCACTCATACTATAGTCTCCTGGTTATGGCTACGGGGTTCATTATACGTCGTTTTTTTATTTAGAACTTTGCAGTGCCCATTTGCAATATCAGCGAGAAATACACCTCCACAACCGTTCCTTTACAGTCTAGAGCATGGGATCAAGCCACCCGAGCCCCTGTTGGCTCGACGCCACAGCCTTGAGGCTCGGAGTTCATTAGAATTGTCCGGGTATTCTGGTCCAATGTTTCCAGAGCATGTGCTGTTTTAGATGTTTCAGGTTAGCGTATTCTTTGGTTCGACAGAACGGGCAGCGGGGATAACCGCTCTGCCCGGACGGTATATCGATTCCAAGTAACCGCATCATGGTTTTCACTCACCAACCTGTTACGTGATTGAGGATACGGTTATCGCGTTTCCTGGGCATGACGAACCGTACGGGTATGAGCCTCCGGAGTAGCCCTGTTGCTGGAGTACCCCCGTCACTGTCACCCAAGATCCTATCGACGGGTATGATGAGGGCAGGTTGTTTAGGGTATAATACTGGTAGGCTTGGGCATCTAACCATGGCGCGAGAAATGGAATTGCCAGTTCTACGCAGCCGTTTTGATCTTGATGTAGGTATCCGGAACATTGGACTGTGCCATTGCTAGACGTACTATTGCTTGAGCTTGATGGCTGGCATAGGGCGGGGGAATACTGCGAGCTGTAGGAGTATGGTTGGCCATAGTAGCATGAGTAGGAGCTACAGAAGTATGGAGCTCCATTATAGTAACAATTGCCCCCGACACATGGCGCCGCACATCCACCGTTCTGGCACATTGGAGTCACTTTCACTTGACAGTAATTCAAGTTGCTACCGATACAGTTCATGACGTATGGGCCGTTTCCAGTCGCGGCAGCGGTTGCCGTCCCAGACGCGGAGGTTGCGGTTGTCATCATGGTCGCGGAAGTGGTGGTTGTCATAACGGTCGCAGCGGTGGTTGTCATCATACTAGTCGTTGTACTCGTCGAGGTCTGAATGTCCTCCACTAATGACGTATTTGTTACAACAGCGGTTGATGCTGACGTGGGCATGTGAGGACTTACGGTGGAGTACACCCCTGCACCGATCGCTGCTACCACGATCAGAACGATCGCGACAACCCATACAACACGTTTGCTTTTGGGTTTACTCGGATTGTTCACGTTACTGTTTTCGTTTGTTTGAGCCAATCTTAATCACCCATTAAACTCCAAATCATCACTAAGCTGATTGTGGAATTGGTTGTTGTTGCCGGACTAGGGGCGATGAGGATAGAGTGATGTGTCTGAGAACAAAACACATGACCCCGCCGAGAAGAACTAGCACTGAACTGAATTCCATAATGAAAGTGTTTGTTGCTGCTGAGAAGTTTCCAACAAATCCTAGGCTGAAGAGGAGTAGGAGTGATCCGAAAATTATTCCCCTGACGCCTGCTTCGGGCAGCATCCGTTTTGTTGCCAACGTGTAGCAATGAATAGCTCCAAGCGAACAGATCAGACTTATCGCTAAAACAATCAGGAAAACGGTGCTGAAAGCAACCGTTAATCCGGCGCTAACTAACGGAATTGTCAACAAGCTCATAACGAGGCTTGCGACACCTCCGACAACGAAGAGTATCGCAGCGAGATCGATGAAACTATTTTGTAACGATGTGTTTCGATTCATTTCTTTCCACACCCAATCGATCCAACGTAAAGGATTAAACGTAATTCCACCGAGTAGAAATCGTTCGTTTTTGGTGGAAACTATTCTTCATGTTGAAATCTAATGAAGTATACCCGGTGGTAGCAGTAATCGAAGCTTGCTTTGGTTTAGGGTTCTACGGTATGTCTTCGGTTTTCTTGCGTGAATTTCTCAACACGAATAGTGTGACTACTAACGCCGCTAGTAGGATTGTCGTGGACAATTGGAGGTACGGGTTGGTTGATGAGATTGATGTGGTGGTTTGGGTTGACGTGATTGTGGTCGCTATTAGTTGAGTAACGGCGGCCGCTGTCGTCGATGTTTGGTTGCTCGTTACGGTTGGTGTTGGTGTGGAGGTTTGCATTCCAACAGGAATCGTGAAGTTCTGTGTCGCCATGCTTACCAGTTCTCCTGCGCCGCTTGTTTGAACTGCATCCACTTGTGCCGTCAAATTCCAGAGTTGTGGAGTACTTGGAGTGAAGATGAGTATGCTTGTATCGTTGGATCCGTTGGGGATGGCTTCGGTAGCGATTACTCGATTTACTCCGGCAGGCATTAGCTTGACTACGGTCGTGAAGAAGCTTACGATCGCTCCTTGCATTGCTAGATCGCAGAATGCGTAGACCGTAATCGTGATTTCCGTATTAGGTGCCGGTGTTGAGGGGGTTATCTGTATTCGTTGGATCTGACAAGTGTACGCGTAAGCATTTCCGGTCGAGATTGTTAGGAGGAGCAGAAGAACCAAACCAAAAGCAAGGGATTGGAGTATTAGATGCTTTTTGGATGGGGCATGTGACTTTATCTCTGATCACCTAACGGGATGTATTGTGCGAGTTTAAGCTACTTAGACTCTACTCTGTTTGTGTTATCGGAACTAATGTATGAATCCTAGGTAGGGTAGGGCTAGAAGCACTATTCCGATTATGATGATTATGACTCCGATGAATTTCGCTAGGGCACCAGCGAAAAACGTGATCACGCCTAGTACTATCAGAAAGAGGGGGCTTACGGAAATTAGTGCTGTGTAAGCTGAGTTGAGTGTTGAGGGTCCGGTGGTCTGAAGCGTACCTATCGCTTCGACCAGCCGGCTTAGAATTGCGTGAAATGTTTCCGACATCAACGTTGTCAACATCTCGCCCATCTCACTTTTGTTCTACGAGATTGAAGCGACGTTGATGTAGTTGCCTGGACAAGCTGCGTTGTAGGATGATGAAGCGCTGGATCCTTGGTATATGCTTCCGGTTACTGTTACCCATGACCCGAGAGGTGGATATGAGGAGGGCAGATTGTTTAGCGTATAGTACTGGTATACCTGTGCAGCATACGGGCTGTTTACTGGCACTTCTAACTCCACGCATCCATTTTGGGGTTGGTAGAGGTATCCGGAGCATTGAGCTTGGTTTGATAATGAGTTTGGATTACTGCACACATTGTAGGTGAAGTCGCAGTAGGCGCCAAGGTTTTGGCAATACCCCGCACCCGGATTTCCGTTGTAGTAGCAAGTTGGGTTGTTGTTAGAGCTGCAGTACGCGCCTTGGTAGTATCCACAGCCTTGATAGTAACCACAACTCTGCGGATAACCAGCGATCGGAGACTGAGAGGTCTGGACCGGGCTAATCTGTACTGTCTCGCTTGCCGATGTTAGTAATTGTCCATAGTTTGCGGAACCGTACCCGCCGACTGGATATGGTACTCCGTAGTTGCACGCCATTGATGTCGTGTCGCATCCAAGAAAGTTTCCGGGCGGATTGTATGCTGATGGGCTGTATGCACTGGGTCCATATATTGAGACTGAGATCTGTAGGCTGTGTCCTAACAGCGTAGGGGATAGTTTGAATCCGAGCTGACCGCTGTAGGTGCCGTTCGAAATCCAGCTCAGCAGGGTGTTAGCTGAACTTTGTGCCATGTTCGTGGACGTATCATACGCGTACCCCACAGCGTAAATTTGGCCTCCGCTGAATGAGCAGGTTGCCAGTACGGGCACTGTCAAGGCAACGTTCGAATTGTAATTGTTGTAGGTTGCTCCCGAGGGGCTGAGTTGTGCTGTGCACGAATTTGAAGTTGCATAGACCTGATTTGGCGTTGTTGCGCTAATCGCGAAGAGCGCCGCGAAAGTAAGCGCCACCATTATGATTCCAACATTTCTTTGTTTCATGATGTTCGACTCCTTACCGTAATCACTTAATCGAAATTGATAGTTTTAGGTATGAAAAATCTACTACTTGCACCGGTTTTCTACCAGGTGGAAAATTGCTGAGAGAGAAGTGTTTGGATGATCCTGATCTCGGCACTAAGCGGAGTCGGAGTTCAGAATTGGTTTCAATACGTTATGTTGGTGATTTGCGCATTAGAAGGCCGCATTGTTCGCATCTTTCGAATCTAATTCGTTTGCCTTCTTTGTCGAAGGTTTCGCCTATATTGCGTAGCTCGTTGTGATGACACGATCTTTCGGTCAAAGAATCTAATGAAATCCGATATGACGGTTTGATTAGACTGGGTTTGCGCAATTTCACTCACCTAGTGTTGCTGCGATGTTACCTGCGTCTGGTTGGAGGGTTGAGTTATCATGCGCTGTTGATATGCGATCCCTGATGCGGAAACGTTTGTGTGCCTGAGCGCGAAGCACACTCCGCCAGCTATGAGTATCAGGACAGCGCTCAAGGCTGTGAGCAAAGTGGATGTTCCAGCCGTTGTGAAGCCACCTACGATTTCGAGACTGAAGATTAACAGGAGCGCTCCGAAGATTATGCCTCTAATCCCGGCCTCTGACAACAATCGTTTCGTTGTCAACGAGTAGCAGTGGATGGCACCTAGTGAACAAATTAAGATGATCGCGAAGAACGCGATGAAAACTGTGCTGAAGCTGGTGGGTAGCGTAATGGGGTAGAGATTAGCGATCGGAATCGTCAAAAGGTTCATCACCAAACTTACAACGCCGCCTATAACAAAGAGAATAGCGGCCAGATCAACGAAACCTTGTTTCAATGGTGAGACATTGGTCAAACTTCAAACCTGACCGTTCCAGCCTCGTCCGTAAGAACTAAACGTAGTTCCACTTTGTGGAACAGCGTTCGAATCGGTAGAACGTTTGTCGTCTAACTCCGTTTTGAATCGCTTTAGAAGACGTAAATGGGATTACCGTGGCTTAATGTAATATAGATTGGATGGACAATGTGTGATGTTTAGAGAGTGTACGCTTGAAGACGCGCATTGGCGTCATAATGTACCAAACAAGCACGAGTAAGGGACAGGAACTCGTAGCTCAGAGAATGGTACGTTACTTCAGGCGACTAGGAAACGAAGCGTACCTAATTGCGAGTGTGTATCATGATGGAAAAGAAACTATCAGTGAGAACTCAATTGGTGAGAAGGATTACATTCTTACAGAAGACGAAGAGTTGGGTATTCCAATTATTCGTGTAGGCAGCTTCACTTCCAGATATCCTCCTCGTCGTGTACTTTTCAAAGACTCAATTCATACTCTTGAAAGAATCGTGAATGACTTCAAACTCAACGTCTTGATTACTCACAGCACGCTTTGGAACGGGCCTGAGGACGCTGCAAAGTTCGTCGAGTGGCGACGCAATATCAAAGCGTTTGGCGGATATCAGGATCCTCTAATATTTTGTCACATGTCACATTTCCAAGAGCCTTCTCCAAGAAGATACTCATTGGTTGAACGTTCCTTCAGAATCGCATGGAACAAAGTTTCTCTCCAAACTATACTCCGTGTTGCAAATCTGGTGCTCGTCGTAACGCCGTACGAGGAGAAAGCGAAAGTGGACCTGGGTGCGTCTCGCGAAAAATGCGTATTATTTCCAGGTGGGATTGATGATTACACGTTCTTGACTTTCGCGTCCTCAAACCCAGCCGACCTCATGCAGCAGTGGCCTATTCCGCGGGATGCGAAGATAGTTACCTACATTGGAACGATTGAGGAACGAAAAAACCCGAAAGGCATCCTTGATGTTGCCGAAAAATTGGCTGATAGAAAGGATATTCATTTTGTCCTCGCAGGAAGAGGAGACTCGAAGTATGCTTCGGAAGTGAAACAGAGAGCTGCGACGCTTTCAAACGTCACCTATCTCGGCGAAATCAGTGAGAAGGAGAAAGTGCAGCTCGTTGAATTATCATACCTCAACATTCTCCTCAGCAGGATGGAAGCTCTCGGGCTTACTCAACTTGAATTCATGTTTCGAGGAGTACCCATAATCACTTCCGGGACTGGAGGACAATCTTGGATTGTTGAAAATGGTAAGGAGGGTATTCACGTTAAGGGCGCTGATGACACAGAAGGAGCAGCACGCGCCATAGTTGAACTCGTAGACAATGGTGCCAAGCGCAACAAACTCTCAGTCAACGCCAAGAAAAAAGCCGAACCTTTCACTCTCACCGAACTAATTGAAAAATTGAACTCAAGCATTAGCAAAGAGATGGAGAAAGAAACAGGCCTAGCTGAGTTACCATCGGAAGTACGGGATACGCTCGAAGAACCAGAAGTAATCCTACGAACGTATTCTCATGGGACACAAAGGGTCGCCGCCACAACCAAGAGAGTATTCATTCAAACAGGACGATTGTCGAGGAATACCATCGAAATACCATACTCAAAAATAACCTCTATTCAACATACTAGCAAATACAGCTGGAAGGTCCTCCTAATCGGAGCAGCCATTTCGGTGCTCATGTTCACTCAGCATTACGTTTCACCGATCATTTCGAGAACGATAACGTCAAAGATTACTTCAACTCTAACCACTATATCGCCGCCAATCCTGAACATGAATTGGCCTTACATCCTCTCAACGATTTGGATACTCCCAATATTCCTGGCAGTAATCATATTCCTAACCACCGGCCGAACCGGATACGGATTAGAAGGAGCAACACAAAAGCCGATCTACTTACCCCGACCGTTCAGAGACGCTATCACGTTTATTCGTGATATGCAGAAAGGAAATCAGCCAACCAATGCGGTTGACGTACCCGATAGCGTAGAAGAACAAGCGGCCGAATAATTATCTCCAGCCGCCCATAAACCCGTTTTCTACCAAATAGAGATCACTTCTACCAAGTGGAATTACGCTTAACAGCGCTGAGGTTGAACGTAAACAGGAGCGTTGAAAGAATGATTTCAAATCGGTTAGGGTTGAAACGAAGTTTGCTGCCGCTAATTGTGCTGCTTGTCTCAGTTGTGGCACTAATGCCTTCAGTTGGTTATGCTACGACAAATACATCGGCCCTCAGTGCGCAGTGGGTCAAGTATTCGGGCAATCCGGTGCTAAGTCCCACACCTGGGAGTTGGGATGCTAATTATGTGATGAGCCCAAGAGTCCTCAATGTAAGTTCAGGATACGACATGTGGTATGACGGTGGTAGTGCCGGAATTGCTGCGATCGGTTTTGCAAATTCGACGGATGGAATCAATTGGGAAAAAGACCCTCAACCAGTACTGTCACCCGGCCCGCAGGGAGCATGGGATAGCGGTCAGGTCGCACTAGGTTCGGTTATCTGGAATGGAACGCTTTTCCTGATGTGGTATGGTGGCAGTAATACTACGACAAATAGTAATGGAGCGGTTGGTTTCGCGACCTCGAAGGACGGATTATCATGGGTCAAATATTCAGGCAATCCAGTTCTCCGACGAAGTCTATTCAGTTTGGATCAAAGCTACATGGCTACCCCGTACGTCATCAAGCTTCAACTTTACTACTATATGTGGTACACTGGCAGAAATACGACCTACCCACAGCCCAATCCGACCGCTAGAATTCTTGCCGCAACCTCATACGATGGAATCACTTGGACGAAGATGCCAACGCCTACAATGACACCTTCCTCGGATCCGGAAGCTTGGGATTCAGGCGCCGTATATTCACCCTCAGCAAATTACGCTAACACGAACTTTGGTCTGTGGTATACGGGTACGAACCAGAGTTACATGATGCCGCAGATTGGGTTCGCGAACTCCCCTGATGGTGAGAAGTGGACAAACCTGTCGGATCAACCAATTCTCGGTCTCGGTGCGCCAGGCAGTTGGGATTCAGCAGGAGTTGAACAACCAAGCGTGATAATGACCGGAAACGGGCTAATAATGTACTATGACGGGTTCAGCAATACAACCGCTGCAAGGATAGGTCTGGCTTTCGGGTCACAAAATTTCGAGATTCTCGCCTTCCCACCTCCAAGCTTCGACACGGCAATCGGTCCATACGCACCTGCAACAGCCGATTCATTCACTTCCAAAAATATTCCAAGAAATCTCGCAGATGGGGCTCACTCTCCCTGAGCCTCATCTCAACAACGAACCATTCATTCCATTTTTCCATTTTTTATCAAGTCGACCACAGCTCTTCCCTGAGACCGGGCGAATAGACTTCCCGTCAAGAAACTCGACTGAAAACGCGGCTCAGGAGCTGAAGTAAGTTGCCAGGCATTAGTTTTCGTGAGAAACTCATTTTCCTAATCCTATCGTTATTGGTTGTGTTGACGTCATGGTACGTTCTTAGATCCTGGATCCTGACAACAGGACTTCTGAACCTAGACGCGGTCCACTTTATTGACGTGATATTTGTCTCTGGAGCCGGCGTCGTCACTGTATTCTTTCTAACGAGATGGATCAGTCGCCCTCTCGCCTCATACGTCGGGCCAACAGAGAGTAATGCTGTCAAATTATTATTCGAACTCGCAGGTTTGGCAGCGATTTTACTTCTCGTCTTTTCAGTAACAGGTGTCAGCTTGGTCAATACTCTAGTGGGAATTGGATTCTTCGGTATCGTGTTTGGTTTAGCCGCTCAATCTGTTTTGGGGAATCTCTTCTCTGGGATAATGCTCCTAGTCTCTAGACCATTCCACATCGGCGATCGAGTAGCATTGATCACATGGCAGTACGGGAAATTCCCTCCATCGCTTCCTCACGGATGGCTTGAACCGAGCTACACTGGAATAGTCAAGGGGATCGCATTAACCTACACTAAGATGACTACAGATTCAAATGTTATGCTGAAGATCCCGAACGCGTTGGTCACGCAATCCCTGATCATGAACCTTAGTTACGGTCGGCAAGGATACGTTGGGACTCAGTTCGAGGCTCCAATACGAATCGATCCGGATCAACTCCACAATAACGTACGTCGAGCACTATCGAAACTCACAGGTTTCCTAGGAGAAGAACAAAGCTTCGAGGTTATCGACATGTCTTCGACGGGATATCTTGTGGCAATCTCATACCGAACAGAAAAGGGCAGTGAGAGGAACATGAAGTCCATGCTACTAAAGGGGATACGACTGGCGCTAATAGACTCCAGCAAGAAGGAGAGCACTTAGCAGCAATGAACGATACCTATGAGGTGCAGTGTGTGTGAAGTATACGCCAGCCCTAGCAAATAATAAGTGGAGAGCACTCTATGTTTCTACCAGGAAGACATCTATGGGACGACAATCAAGCTCCAAGAAAAAGAGGCGCCTAAACTGTAGCGTTAAGATCAGTTCTGAAATGTATGAACGACTGGTTAGCCTCCAAGGTTTTCTGCAGTTGAAGGAAAGACGAAAGCGCAGCATGGATGAGTTGATCGAATTCGTCCTGTCGTTCGTCCCAAGCCTGGAAATTGATTCGGACGAAAACTACTACGTTCTTCAAAATAAGACATCAAAACGAACCTAGACACCCCGAACGCTGCCAGCTTTAGCAAATGATCGGTAGAGAAGCTCTACAAAGTAGCATTTGAGAACTATTTACCACATTTGCTACGCGGACTTAACAGGTGCGCACGGCTGATATGTGTTGAGGCAGAAATAGCATTGGTGAATGACGAGCTTACAACTGATGGATTCACAGTTTTCACTTGTGAGTTCTGCGGATTTGGATACCAGGATCTCGAAGTAGCTGAAGAATGCGAAGAATGCTGCGGAACTCATGGATTCTCTTCCGCGGAGATCAGAAAAAAATCCATTCGTACGCCCAAGATCGAACTCGTCCCTATACTATAGGCAACGAAACGCTCAAGATAAGTTCAGGAAAAGGATCAAATAAAAAGCAGGTATTCATGAAGTATACCGGGTATGGTAGTGTGTATGAAGATTGAGGCTATTTTCTCAGATTATGACGGTACGCTCTGCCCTTTAGAACTCCGGCGTGAGGACGCGTTCATCGCCCCCAGACTGATGCGGCTCATCACGAAAGCGAGTAAGCGTATCCAAATTGGAGTCGTAACCACTAAGGATCTTGATTTCATCAAAGACCGAGTACCATTTGCGCAAGGAATCGCAGCAACATGCGGCTTAGAGATAGTAGTAGGAGACACGGTCATAATGGATGAACGGATCCAAGCGTCAAACGGAAGGATTGAGAAAGCCTACAAGGAAATCCGTACAAAAATTCTTCAGAGCCGCGAAAATGTAATGCTTGAAAGAAAAGAAACCGATGAAGGTCGGCTTATGGCATTCTGTATTGATTGGAGACTGGCCCGAGACTGGGCTCAAGCAAAGAAAAATGCGGCACCCCTGCTAAGCTTCTGCAGTGAACAAGGCTTGTATGTTGACGAATCGAACATTAGCCCATTCGCTAACGTCTATCCCATGAAAGTCGACAAAGGCGCAGCTTTAGCGACATTACGATCGGAAATGAAAGTAACAGGCCCGATAATGTACCTGGGCGACTCGGAAGTTGATAATCCCGCGTTCCAAATTGCGGATGTATCTGTCGGTGTCAAGCATCGACGAATCATGCCACCTCTTCAAAGCAAATATCGTCTAGAATTTCTTGGACTAGAAAACTTTCTTTCAACCCTAATAGACGCTGACTTTGATTTCCAGGAAGAAATGTTGGAGCAAAACATACAGAACTAATCCTCAATCACCTCATCAATTAAGAAAATACTCGAACCATTTTCACTATCTTCTAGTACACTAGTTTCTCGCTTGTATTCAGCTTCATTTAATTCCACTTTCTCTACGCCGATGATTCTGTGTGGAAGGAGTGGAGACACGTATTTGTCGTCTCAGAGCATAGAGAGAGATGAGGTGAAGTTGCATGATGAGAACAATGAACGTCCCGGTGTACCAATATCCAGCCGTCGCCTATCCAGCCTATCCATGGTATGCATACTACGCCTACAATCCATGGTACGGATACTATTACTATCCGTGGTGGTAAGCACACGGCAACTGTGGCTAACCCTCAAAATCCCTTCGCATTTTTGAGCATTAACGAATATTTACTCAAGCAGTGGTGCTACTTTTCTTCTGAGTTCACGTATGAGCTCAGGATCTTCACGGAAATGCCTGTCAGCTATGTTCAACACTTTTATTTTATCAGAACCACACTGGAAGTTTTCACGTATGTATTGGCTGTGGACTGGTTCCATGACGATGACGAATTCAGCCCAATCTATAAGCGCCTGACTCAACGGTGTCCCTCCTGATTCTGGCATGATGCCCGCTGACTTTGCCTCCCAGTTGCTCTTCCATCCTTGGAAGAGTTTTTCCGCGGTTGGACTACGTTGGAGGTTAGCGGTACATACAAAGAGAACCGTGCGCAAATGGCCACCAGGTATAATTCACATCAAACATCTGAGGAATCAAATTCAGACTCACGACTGTTCTTCAGGGTACCGAAAGTCATGTTGTGGATGAATTTGTTGCGGTTGAGTTGGTGACAGTTATCGTGGCGTTCGCCACGGTCGTGGTCACAGTTGATTGAGTGATAGTCACGTTGGACTCCGTACCAGTAACTGTCTGTGTGATCGTTGAGTCTGCAACTGTTTGGGTTACGTAAACGGTGATTGTCTGATTATATTGGGGTTGGGTCACGGTTACCGTGACAACTTCTGGTGTCGACGGAACGGATTGGTTGTTGAGTTGGCTGGTCGTCACGTTATTCAGAGCCTGTATCGCGACGGTTGTCACGTTGTTGTTAGCGGAGGTTGTTGTTGTGTTTTGAAGTTGAGTAGAGTATTGGGTCATAATTGCATTTGTCGTGGTAGAAACGGACTCGTTAGAGTATTGCGTTAGGATAGTGTTGTTCGGCATCTGCATGGCGACTGTTGTTACATTGTTCACTGATGAGCCAATCTGAGGTAGTGTGGAATTCTGAGTCAGCATCGTATTTGTTACGGAGGGAATGGTCTGGTTGGTGAATCGGACCATTGTCATGTTGTTGACTGATGAGGTGGTCATATTCTCTAGTATCGTAGAGTTTTGCGTTAGGGCTGTATTTGCAAGTGGAGTGTATGATGCGTTTGATGCATTCGAATTCACAGTCGAATTGACAATCATACTGTTTCCTTGATCGTCGTTCATTCTGATGTCGCCGTTGAGGCCTAGGTAGAATTGTGTAGTTAATGTGCACGAGGGCGCGGGAAAGGTCAGTGAGTTTCCTTGGATGTTACCATTCAGAACAAGTTGATGATCACCAACATTCGAACTAGTATTGGCTACGATCCATACCGCGCCTTGGTTAACGTTGCCTTGGCCGTCAGATACCGTATAGCTTGCAGATCCGATTTGGAGAGAACCAGTTAAGTTTTGGATATCGAATTGGCTATCCCCGTTTCGTTGAACTCCGCCGGCTAGATTGAGCGTGGCTGATGTTGATGGGCCTGTGCCGTTTCCAGTATCGAACGGAATTGCTTGCCCTGATAGGTTGATCGTTGTTGTTCCTAGTTGGCCTTGTTGATCGGCCAAAGCAATAGTGGGCAGAAGGGAGAACAAGGAAGCAAAAAGGAACAGGAGTACGATAGCGTATTTTGTTTTCAAAGACGAGTTCATGTTCTACACTTTTTGTGGAGTTCCTTCGATTATACATGGCAGTATATCAACGTTCGCAGGGCGAAACAGGACTGTTCCAGTTGCCTCTGTGCGTCGGTCGGAGCAGATAACGCTTCTATTCAATCAACTGGTCTAGCATTGTCGCTGACGTAATTTTGTGTAGCTATTCCTCAAAATTAAGAGGAAAATAGTTGAGGTTTCTTTTTGGTTCGACCCATCCAGCCTCTACGCCAGGACTGGATGGTCGTTGGAAGTGTTTGGGAATGTTGGGGTGTTTAGCTGTTCACGAACGTGACGGTGTTGAATATGGCGCTTGTTACTTCTCCAGTAAATCCTGGATCCATCAGGAAGCCGCTGACAATGTTCTTGTTCCACACTACTGAACCTGCGCCTAACGCAAGTGTGGGGCTGCCTATCCAAATGTACGGAGCATCTTGGTAAACCCTAGCGTACGCTGCGGTACATAGGTTCGTTATGGTCGTCTCGTCGGCACCATTGAACCAAGAATTAACACACGCCTGAACGACCGGATTTCCGTAATTCGCATAGTTGCTCGAGGGGCTGTTCGCGTTCACCCAGAATAACCAAGAGTCTGCGGGGGTTGGTGCGTTTGGTGCATAAGTTGGGAAGCCCATCCATGTGAAGTGAGATTCTTGTTGTGCGACTGGAATTGAGGATGCAGTGGAAGAGTAGCCAGCTGTGTAGGGGATCGTCATTTCACTCGGAGGCAGAACATCTACATTTATGTTTATGCCGAGCGTGCTGGAGAGTTGAGCTTGAATTATTTGCGCCGTTGATATGCAGGGTGCACATCCGGATATGACCGTGAAACTTAGCGGCGCTAAGTTGGCCACATTAACGCCAGATTGTGTGAGGTATTGCTGCGCGAGGGTCACGTTGTAGGTGTAAGGAGCAAAATTGCCAAGATCGTAGTAGGCGCTTTGAGCCTTATACTCTGGACCCACCAGTGGCGTCAGTGTTCCGAAGAATACTTTACTGTTAATATCTGTGAGGTTCAGAGCGTGTTCGACAGCCAGCCTGAAGTCGGTATTGTTAGTTGGATATCGTAGGGTATTCATCCCGATGCCGTCGACGATCATGGAGTCACTTGGTTCTTTGAAATAACCGTACATGTTAGGGTTCGCTAGAATTAATGGCCAGTTTTGCGTGTAAATTGTGGCGATCTGGACGGCGCCCGTAGACAGATCCGTATACCGTGCGACATCGTCAGACTTTCCATACATAATGACTGTTCCAACGTGCCCCGGATCTACGTACGGGTTGGCCTGGATCTCTGCTGGGGTAAGGTTCTTCCCCCAGTAAGTCGGATTCTGCGTAAATCTCTCAAAAACACCTATCTGCCAATCAGAGGTCACATACGGTCCGGTCCCCGGAATCGGGTGCGTGTTGAAGTAAGTGTTTACGCCAGAGGGATTACCGAACCCTCCATTCTGAAGGATATATTGAGCATCCAATCCCGCTCCCATTCCCACGTAGGTCGTTAGGACTTGAAGCATCCAGTGAAATGGGTGTCCCAGGTGAAGCACAATCTGGTATGGTCCAGTTACGTAAATCGGCCAGCTTGAATTCGTCATGATGCTCATTAGCGCGGGTGATGGGTTGATCAGTCCACTTTGAGTCATCAGCGCGATTGTAGCAGGACCGAAATTTACGTTCGTCATGTTACCGAATAC
>Ga0326727_10000744_pt1 | contig 130871 bp, 108 predicted proteins | sample MB2enrmetagenome_FD_207643 | JGI IMG/M metagenome (GOLD analysis project Ga0326727, IMG submission 207643) | Lab enriched peat soil microbial communities from McLean, Ithaca, NY, United States - MB29MY | ecosystem: Environmental > Terrestrial > Soil > Wetlands > Peat | place: USA: New York...
GCCGATCATTTTTGATCCTCGCGGCTGTCGCAATTGGGCAACGACGTTAATCGGAAACGCGAAAACAAGCCCGCTAACGTGCGAAAGCTGCGTTCGTTTGGTTGCGGCTATGCCGCGCTGTGCTCTCCGGTTTTGACTTTGTATTCCTCTGTGTCTCCGTGTCTCTGTGGTGAACTTTATTTGGTTGCGGCTACGCCGCCCTGCACTGCTAACGGCGAACCGAGCCCACTGAGACGCCGATACTCGAGGCCAATACTCCTCCGTGTTCTCTGCCACCTCTGTGCTCTCCGGTTTTGACTTTGTATTCCTCCGCGTCTCTGCGCCTCTGCGGTGGACTTTATTTGGTTGCGGCTACGCCGCCCTATTCGCCCTCTTAAACGAAGCCGGATCGGTTTCGGCGGCGATCAAAACCAGTCTCTCACCTTTTCCCGTGGGAAAGCCAAGCACAGGACCCCTCAGCGCAGTGGCCCTCTTGCGGTCCCCATGAAATAAGCAAACCGGCCGTTCGATTCTAAAAGAACGGCTTCAACTCCGCCGCCTGCGCCACCAGAGTCAAATGAACGGCACGGTCCTCGCGGCTCACTCGAATTCGGCGCAGCAGGCTGGAGATTGCCGGTTGGCGTGCCGTGCCCGCGGCTCCCAGCGTGACCATCGCGCGCACCGTCTCCTCCAACTGGCGCGCCGGCTCGGGGCCGCGGCACATCCCCACCACGTCCAGCGAAACCCGGTTCGTCAGCCGGACCGTCAAGGTGGCGTATTCGGTCGCGTGCAGCAAGGTATTCAGATTCCCGCCATTGCCGCTCACCGGTAAATTCGCAGTACCGGCGGCCGTCATCCAGATCTCGGCCGCCGCGGCGAGAGGCTCGGCGCGTGCGAGCAGACCGTTCTTAGCGGCAGTCCCGCGGCCATACTGAGATGCGGCCGCGCGCACCCAGCCGGGAGATCCCACCGCGGCTAACCCTCGCCCCAGGAGAGTGCCGCCGGCCGGCGCTTCCCGAAAATCGCCGCGAGTCAGTGCCAGGTAGTTGCCGCCATCGGAAGCGACCAGCACCGAGCGAGCCCCGCCCAGCGATTCCAGAAATGCCAGCGCCGCGGGTGGAAGCTCCTGATGAAGCGGAGAGGCGCGTACGCGCTCCAGGTTGACGCCCGCCAGAATCGTTGCGGCGGCGGGCACACACGCGGTCAGAGCGGAGTCGATGGCGGGAGGCGGTCCGCTGCGGCACGAAAAGCCGGATGCGGCCAGTGCGGCGAGGATAATAATTCGGCTCGAGGGCACTACAAGGACATGATCGCAGACATCACGGTTCCTCGCCCTCGCCGGGGAACCGGATGCCCATGCTGTGCAGAAACCTCACGTCGCCCCGTTGCCGCTCCAGATCGTAGGCGGGCGCCGGAAGGATGTCGGAATCGTCCGCTTTGGGACATTCTTCCCAGCATTCGGCAAGGTCCTTGACTACGTACATGGCCTTCCGGCAACCGATACACCACCAGTGGATCACCAGTTGGTGTTCGGTAGACAGCCCCACCTGCCGGATGCGAGCAGGAATCAGGCCGCACTCGCAGCTCAAGGCGAATTGACGAAATCTCATACTCGCGAGTCCCTAAGTGGTTTATCCCATGATTCGGGCTGCGGGGGTAGTCCTGAAACGCCGCCGGAGTACCGTGCAGCCGCTAGTACAAAAAGGTCCAAAGCGCGAAGCGCGGCTCGATACCCAAAGATATGAGAGTCCTCCCGAGGCTGGTAACGCTTGTCACGGTACGCTCAAGGTACAGAGGGCACTGGTAGTTGCGCGCCGAAAGTTGCACCCTGGTGATGGAGGCGGTACACCAATGGTTCTCATATACGCAGACGGCAACAAAATGGAAGCAGTTCTTCTGGCACGGACGGAAAACAAGATGCGCGTGGCAATCCCGGGCTGCGACGACCCGTTGGAGTTGACCGACGTGCACGGCACTTGGGTCACGGAAGACTGCGAACCAGTGCGGGTGGAGTTCGCCTGGCAGGGGAAGACCCACGAACAGATTCTGACCGAGGCCGACTGCGTCTGTTCCCACGATCTGGCGGCGCATCTGATCCACCTCTTGTGGAATCCCGACGAAGAGCACCCTCAGGCGGCAAACCCGAACGCCGTGCACTCGGACGTAGAAGTCCTGCTTCCGTTGTCAGTTCAAAACTAGCCAGGGGCCCCACCCTTGAAGCGGGCCCTGCTGAATGGCGGGCTGAAGCCCGCCCCACACCTGGCCTGTTGGTGGGGCGGGCTTGAGCCCGCCAATGACAGCCCTGTCGGAAATCAGGATGGTTGAATTCTTCAAACTGACCTTGGGGGGAAGAGAACCTAAGCACCCAGCAGACGATTCACCTCGCGCATCACTTCGAACGCGTCGGCTACGTACAGCACGTCGGCTTTTCCCCGTGCCCATCCGCAGTTGGGGTCCAGATTGATGGCGCGGCGCTCGGTGACGAATCGCCAGCCTACTACGTGGGGCTCTTCGCCATGGCAGCAGGTGGAAAGGCCTTTGGGATGCCGCGGGGTTGCGCCGGTCTGCCCGATCTGGTTCAGATGGGTCATGAACTGCAAAACCGCCTCGCCTTCGCCGCTGAGATCGACCAGCGATTTGCTGCCGCCCAGGGATGCCTTGGCGGTGTGCAGGAAATTGAGAATCAGCGTCTCCGCTTCCGCGCCGTGGACTTTGCCGTCCGCCTGCTTCTTGGTCCATCCGGCGCCGGCCACGAAGAGCAATTTGGCGTCGGGCCTGATGGTCTGCTCGTCGGCTTTCGGTGCTTGAATACCCGTCACAACGGTGCGCGATGGCGGCATTTCCACGGCGACAGTCTCCACCGTCGCCACACCGGCGTCGCCGCTCCACGCGGAAACGCATCCGGCATCCAGCAGCACGATCCACGGCCGCTGCTGGCGCGTCAGCACCGCTTCCATACGCTGTCGGTAGAACCAGCGAGTGACCGCTGGGACGCCATCGCGGATAGCGAAGCCGGTAGCATGGGTGTCTACTCGCCCGCCGAGCCGGAAGGCCACTCCGGGAAGTGCTCGCGACCATCGCGAAGTGGATGGCGCCAGCACGAGTTTCGCGCCGGCGGCGCGGCACAGCGCTTCCGCGGCGGCGGCATCGGTCGCGTAACGCGGCTGCGCGAAAGCGTCACCGGTAACCGCCAGGAAGCGCACCGCGCCAGCTCCGGCGATCTGATCCGCCGCAGCTTGGGCATCGGCTCCCACCAGCCCCACGGTCAATTCCGAGCTCAACGCCAGGGCTGCGGCCAGCGCTTCCAGAGCCGGCTTAGCCAGTTTGCCATCGGCCTCAACATGCGCCAAAAGTAAGATGGATTCCATGGTTATTCCTCCCCCATCCAGGCCACGATTTCCCGCGCGATCTCGGCCGCCGGGAGGTTTTTCACGATGCGCGTTTCGCGCTGCTGTTTGGGCAACGTCACCGAGGCGAAGCACAGCCCGGCATTGCTCACCGGCGCGGCCTTGGCGCGTTGCAGCGCCGGCATGATGGCCCGCATGTTGGCCATCCCGACTTGTGGATTATTCCGCGGCTCGGGCAAATGGCCGGTGGCCCAACCGAGCACCGCGGGCGGAGCGCTGCACACCGACACCTGGTGCTTGCCGCCTTCCACGCGCTCCAGAATCTCGAAACTGCCGTCGTCGCGAACCGCGATGCGGTCCACGCCCTGAAACTGCTCCACGATTCCCAGCCGCTCGCCCACCATCTGCAGCGTCGAGCCGGCGCCGCGGGAGGCCGATTCCCACCCACCGAACAGCAGCAACCGCGCGCGGTCCAAGCCCGGGATGCCTTCGATTCCCGCGGCCAGCGCCGCCGCCGTTTCGAACGAGTCGGTAAAGCCCGACGCCGGACCGTCAAGCGCCACCAGTTCAAAGGGAACCTTCTGGGCGACGGTCATCATCACCTGTTGCAGCTTGGCTTTGGGCCCCAGGCTGACCAGCCAGACTTTGCTGCCGGGCGTCTTCTGCGCCAGGTGTGCCGCCTCGAACAGAGCGTGGCCCGCCCACGGGTCGAGAATCGCCGGAAGCATCATTTCATTCTTCAGAGAAGGACCGGCCGGCCCAATCACCGGCTCCAGGGTTTGTAACGGGTCGGGGACTAGCGTGCCGCAGACCACTATTTGAAAGGGAGTACTCATGGAGTGTCGAACTCCAGTATAAATGGGCGTCTTTGTCTTTTTCCAGTGCCTGTGGATTATTTCAGCAGCGGGCTAGTCCTCCCGCAGTGCCACCATCGGATCTACGCGCATCGCTCGCCGCGCCGGAAACAGCCCTGACCCCACCACTACCGCCACCAGCGAAATCGCACCGCCCGCCACGATCACCGGCTCGATCGGCCTCACGCCATATAGAAAGCCGACCAGAAGCCGTGACGTTGCCACGGTTCCCGCCACGCCGATGGCCGCTCCTATCGCCGCCAGCAGCAGCGTCTCCCTCGCCACCATTACCAGCACCGAGGCCGGCGTCGCGCCCAGCGCCATGCGAATTCCGATTTCCTTGGTCCTTCGCGCCACCGCGTAGGATGCCACCCCGAACACCCCTACCGCGGCCAGCGTCACGGCCAGGCCGGCGAACAGCCCCAACAGCAGCGTGTTGAGCCGCCGCGATTCCAGGTGGCTGTCTACCACGCGCTGCATCGTCTCCACTGTCGCCGGCTGGTTCTTGTCGATCTCCGCCACCGCCCGGCGCACCGCTGCCGACATCGCACCCGGATCGGCCAGCGTACGGATGACCAGCACGTTGAACCTCCCCATATCGCCGCCCTGTTTGCTTAGCGGCAATTGATGATTCAGCGCGTAGATCTGGCCCCCCGCCGCCCGCTCCGACAAATCCGGCGCTCCGCCCGTGGTCAATTGCCGCACGTCTTTAGCGATCCCCACGATCGTGAACCACGTCCCGTCGAGCTGTATGCGTCTGCCCAGCGCCCCGGTCCCCGGCCACCAGGCGCGCGCCAGCGACTCGCTGACGATGGTCACCGGTTGCGCCGCCGCACCGTCGCTCTCGCCGAAATACCGGCCGGCCACCAGCGGAATCCCCATCGCCCGCAGATAGTCCGTGCTGGTGTTCGAGAAGTCTGCAAAGGGCTTCTCCCGCTCCGTCTCCGGCCGCCCCTCGACCGCGAATTCCGTCCCTTGCATGATGAGACCCATCGGCAAAGACGACACTGTGCCGGCATACTGCACCCCGGGCAATGCATACACCCTCCGCAGCAACTCCTCACGAAACGCGCGCACCCGAGCGCCGTCGGGATAGCTGCGCTTCGACAACTCCATCCGCACGGTAAGAGCATGGTCACGCCGGAAACCGAGGTCGACGTTCAAAACCCGCCGCAAACTTTCGACCAGCAATCCCGCGCCTGCCAGCAGCACCAGGGCCAGCGCTACTTCGGCCGCTACCAGCAGCCGCGCCGTTCGGTTGCGCGCCGTCGCCGTTCTCCCTCCCGAACTGCGGCCGAAGCTGCCGCCCGGCCGCACGGCTGGAACCAGCCCGAACAGCAGCCCGGTGAGCAGCGAGACGCCTGCCGCGAACCCCAACACAGCGCCGTTGAGCGAGATCTCATCGGCCCGTGGCATACTCGCCGGCAGCGCCGACTTCAGAAGCGGCAGCGTCCCATATGCCAACAGCACTCCCGCCGCGCCGCCGGCCAGCGCCAGCATTCCGCTCTCGGTGAGAAGCTGGCGCGCCAGCCGCCGCCACGTCACTCCGAGCGCCCGCCGTATGGCCATTTCGCGCTCGCGCCCCGCGGCCCGCGCCACCAGCAGGTTCGCGATGTTCGCGCACGCGATCATCAGCACCAGGGAAGCTGCGGCCATCACCAGCAGCAGCGCGGGCCGCACCGCCTCCAGTTGCCTGCCTTCGGTGAGCCGCTCGACCTTGACTCCCCAGCCGCCATTCTCCTGCGGATAAGCTTGCGCCAGGCGCGCCACAATGGTATCCATCTCGGCCTGCGCCTGCCGGATGGACGCGCCGGCCTTCAGCCGCGCGACCACGGCCAGCGAATGCTGGTCCCTGGCGCGCTCCTGCTCCAGCGGCAGATTCAGCGACATCCAAATCACCGGGCGAAACTCCGCCGACCCCATCGGCGGAAATTCGAATCCCAGCGGCATCACGCCCGCTATGGTGAAGGCTTCGTCGTCCACCTGGATCTGCCTTCCCACTACGCCGGCATCGCCCCCGAACCGCCGCTTCCACCATGTGTACGCGATCAACGCTTGCCGCGGTCCGCTGGTCCGGTCCGCCCCCGCTTCTATCGGGTGCCCTACTGCCGGGCGCGCGCCGAGTAACGCAAACAGGTTCGCCGAAACCCGGTGCCCAATTACCTCTTCCGCGCCTTCGCTGCCGGTGACATTCACCTGGCGCGCGTACCGCTGTATTCCGAACGCCTCGACGGTGGTCGCTTGGGCCTTCCAGTCGGCCAGGTTCGAATAGGATGTGCCTCCCGTGAACCGGTGGCCGCTCAACTGCTGCATGGTGACATCCACCAGCCGGTCCGCCTGGGCATAGTTCGGCGGCGAGAGCCACACTCCATAGAGCACGCTGAAGATCGCCGTGTTGGCGCCGATTCCCAGCGCCAGCGTGAGCACCGCTACCGCGGTAAACCCGGGAGCGCGCCGCATGCTACGCATCGCATACCGCGCATCTTGAACCAGCTCATCGAGCAGGCGCATATGTTTATTAACGACGGGAGCGCCCAGGTCGTTTATGGAGTCTTCAGATGATGGAACGGATTGCAGAGGCACCGCCACGTTTCAAGGCGAGGATGGCGGGGGTCTTCAATTTCCTCAACATACTCCAGCTTTCGTCCTCATGAGTTGGATAGACGGCAAGCTCCTTCCGAGGGAGCCGAACTAACAGCAATTCGGAAATTTCAATGGACCTGCGCGGCAAAGCGCGTACCTTACAGCCATTGCTCCTCAACAAACCGCCCCTAAAGCGAAATCTGGCCGTGGACCGTACCGCCTTAATGAGGCCGAGATTCTTGGGGAAGATTTCGGGGATAATCTCAAAGCAATCGACGGCGCTGCTCTTCCTGGCGGCGCGTTCTTCATATGGGGATGGGTCGTGTACCGAGACCCGTTTCCAAATACGGACGTCCACCTTACGGAATGGCGCCAGCAATTGAGGACCCTCTCCATAGACCCGGGTGACGTGGTCTGGATTCCGCCCGGTGAGAAACACTGGCATGGGGCCGCGGCAACCACGGCGATGACCCATATGGCCATTCAGGAGCAGGTCGACGGAAAGGCCGCCGACTGGATGGAACACGTTAGCGATGAACAGTACCAGGCCTGACTCACGGGCCTTTACGATCGCCGCGCGTCGAGATCCAACCGAACACGGCATGCAGATCGAGTTCCTGTACCCGTGCGTCCCCTGGCCATGCATCGCCGAGCACGTCATCGGCATCGGAAGCAGCACCCTCCACGAAGTGAAGTTGTGTCCGAATCACTCGGAAGGCGCGGCGATAACGGCAAATATCGGTAGCTTCGCCGACGACGGCCAATGGCCAGAACCGGACGGAGATCAGGGCCCAGGTCGACGCGAGCGAAGGGCCGGCGCATTGCCTGGGCACCATTGAGGCGCGGTCACGCACGCAAGCCGACGGCCGGGTAGCAAGTGAACTCCTCAGTTTCGATCTGCCAGTAAGGCATGAGCCGAGCGCCGGGGTTGCCGCGGACATTGAAATGAAGCGGAGAGCCAGGGACGGGCTCGAGCAGGCGGGCGAGGGATTCGGGGGCGGCCCCGGGCTCGACCTGGAGGTCAACTTTTGAATCTCCGATAGCGGCCAGGAGGATGGGGCCGTACTCGACCGAGAAGCGCGCCTTGCCGGGGAGCTGATCGGCGCCGGTGTAGCGGCGGGCAAGGAGGGCCGGGGCGAGGGTGAACTCGATGCGGTCGCCATCGGACCAGACGCGGTCGAGCGTGACGTAGCTGGACGGCGCTCCGGAGCCGGCGGGCGTGCCATTAACGCGCAGCTCCATTGAGCCAGCCGCCCAAACAGGCACCCGCACGCGAATGCGCGATCGCACCGGCGAGGCCGTTTGGAAGGTGGCGGTGACGGCGGTATCGAAGGGGAAGCGGGTGGCAACGGTAAGGGCCAGGGCGGCGCCGTTCTGCTGCCAGCGGATGGTGGAAGGCTCGTAAAGGTGGAGGTAGAGGCCATCGGCGGCAAGCGAGTAAATGTGCTCCGGGAGCGAGCCGAGCAGGCGCGTGCCTTGGCCCTCGCAGCAGGTGTTCACGCGGGAACCCTTCTCTTTGTGGCCCTCGAGGATGGTGTGGTAGCGCAGGCCGATGGCGCCATCCTGGTTGGCGATGCCGATGTTGTAAATGGACTTCTCGATTTCGGCGGCGAAGCGCTCGTCCTCGGGATGGAGCATCTGGAAGCGCTGGGAGAGGAAGACCCAGAATGCGCTGCCGCAGAGCTCGCCGAGCTTTTGACGGAGGTAGTTGGAATCGGGCGGATTGCGCTCGAACTCGATGATGGAGATGGAGCCGCCGGCCTGCTCCCAATGGGCGCGGTAGAGCTCCCAGCCGCCGAGGACGGCGTCATAGTAGCGGCGGTCGCCGGTGAGAAGGTAGAGGTCGAGGTAAGCCTCAAGGTTGGTGAGCAGGTAGCAGTGGGGGCGGTCGTAGGGATACTGCCAAATCAGCTCCGGCTCACGGCGAGCGAGGCCGGCGAGGAAGGCCTCCTCCTGGTAGTAGCGCTGGATGACCTGGGCGTCGGCGGGGCGTCCGACTGGGCTAAGGGCGACGCGGGTGTTGGCGATCATGCCCTGGCCGCCTTGGGTGGCGCCGCGCTCCATCAGCGGGAGGAAGTCCTGGCGGTTGAACCAATCGTAGTAGCCGCGCAGCATCGGCAAGGCCTTGGCATTGCCCGAGTAGCCGGCCTCCAATAGGCCGTGGGTGAGCCAGGCGCGGGTATAGGCAGCGCGCTCGGAGTAGAAGATGGACTCGGGTGGATAGGCCATCATGTAGCCATCGTCACGGCGGCAATCGGCGATGCCGTCGACGACGGCGGTGACGCGAGCGCGGAGCTCGGGGTGGTCGATCCAGCGGATGGTGTTCGCGGCGCCCATGAGGAAGCGTCCGGCGTTGGAGCCGGCGAGATCCTCTTCCCAAAAGACCTGCGAACCGGTGGGCTTGAAGTCCTTTATGTGGCCGGTGCGCTCGTAGAACTGGCGCAGCAGGTCTTCGGTGGAGTAGGAGGTGAGCAGGTATTCGATGTTGCGGCGCATGGCCTGCTCGAACAGGCCGCCGGCGAGGGTGACGCCGGAGCGCGGCGGGTGCGCGGCCAGCGGCGGGCGGCGCCACTGCGCCGGATCGGTGACGAGGGCGGGATGGTCGATGCGGATCGCCTCGCCGTCCTGGCGTGGGCGTCGGGTGAGCTGGGCGAGGAGTTCGGGATTGCCGTGGCTGGGATCAGCGGTGACGGGACAGAGGACAGCGGCATCACGGCCGGAGGAGAGAACAGCGAGTTTGGCGAGGGTGAGTGTGAAGTCGGCCCGGTCGACAGGCGTGCCCGCTTGGGACGCCGTCTTGACCGGGCGAAGACGCGTGGCGGTGAGGCGGACGTAGCGGGCGCGCAGCCCGCCAGGGGCAGCGTAGCGCGTGATTTGGTCGCCGGGATCGGGGAAGTCCTGGGCGGTGAAGTCAGCGATGGAGCGGGATTGGGCGAAGGCGTCGTCGTCGGAGGCGTCCACTCTGAAGCGCAGTGGGAAGCCCTCGCCGCCGTAATACTCGTCGCGCCCGGGGTACAGGCGCTCGGAAGCAGGGTACAGGACGACAGCGTCGATGGGGAGGCTGGAGCCGAGATCGACCTGGACCCAGGTGTAGAGAGTGGGGTCGGTGACCGCTTTGGAGCGGTACGCGCGATACGCCGTGGCGGGGGTGGGTGCCATGCGTTCGTTGGTGAGGTAAGGCTCGGGTGCGGGGGGCGCCGAGGAGCGCGCGGATCTGGCCGCAGCGAGCAGGGCGGGTGCGGCGAAAGTGGAATGGCGGAGGAAGCGGCGACGGGTGTAACACATGGATAGCTCCAGTCTGCCGCGGCGGTGCGGGCCGCTCACGGGAAATCACAGCTTATGTAAGAGCGCGGTGGAATGCAATCATGGCGGAGCGAGGACGTGACAGTTTGGCTCGGAGAGGTGCACTCGGTTGGTAGCGGGCGCAGTTTGGCCGGTTAATCTTGGCTACTCGGAAAGAAGACCCTCAGGAGCTGGCTTGCTGGATTAATAACGATAAGCTCCCGATTCTCGCCAGATTGGAGAGACGATATTCGGTCCGCTCGCTATCGTGGGGCACTGCTGTCCGAGTCCACTGCCGAAAGAGGCCTGCCTATCCTGGAGCGCATTTGGCAGCTCCCGTGGCCGCCGCCCGCGCCAACAAACTCCCCACTTACCGCGGTATCTCGTACCGCTTGATCTTCTCGTAGAGCGTGGAGCGGTCGATGCCCAAGATCGATGCCGATTCCTTGATATTGCCGCTGGTGCGCTGCAGGGTGCCCACGATCAGCACCTTCTCCATCTCCTGCAAGCTCATCCCGGCGGGCGCCATCCAGGCTTTCCCGGCGATTCCGTTCATGGCGAGAAACGCGAAGGAATCCTCCGTGAGCACGTGATTCTTGCAGGTGACCATGGCCCGCTCCACGGCATTTTCCAGCTCGCGCACATTGCCGGGCCAGTTGTAATCCATCAGGAGCTTCATCGCGCCCTCGGAAATGTCATCGACATCCTTGCCCAGTTCGTGCGCCAGGCGTTCCAGGAAATGGCGCGCCAGCAGGGGAATGTCTTCGCGCCGCTCGCGCAGCGGCGGAATCCGGATCTCGATCACGTTGAGCCGGTAGTAAAGATCCTCGCGGAACTTGCCGTCGGCGATGGCTTGCTGCAGATTCACGTGGCTGGCGGCGATCACGCGGACATCCACGCGCACCTCCTGCGAACCGCCCACGCGGTAGAAGGAGCGTTCCTGCAGCACGCGCAACAGGTCCACCTGGAGCTTGGGGGGAATGTCGCCGATCTCGTCCAGAAAGATGGTGCCGCCGTCGGCCAGCTCGAATTTGCCGCGCCTCTGCTGGTCGGCGCCGGTGAAGGCGCCTTTTTCGTGGCCGAACAGCTCCGATTCGAGCAACGTTTCGGCCAGCGCCGCGCACGATACGGAGATCATGGGCTTCTGGGCGCGGTCGCCGGAGTTGTGGATGGCGCGGGCGATCATCTCCTTGCCGGTGCCGCTTTCGCCCTGGATCAGCACGGTGCTGCGCAGGCTGGCCACCTCATGGCACAAGGCCAGGATGTCGCGCATCCGCGCGTTCTTGGTGACGATGTCCTGCACCACATACTGGCGGTTCAGCTTCTTGCGGAGGATGGTGTTTTCGCGCTGCAGGTTTTTCACCTTGATGATGCGGTTGACCAGCAGCGAAATCTCCTCCGGATTGCACGGCTTGACGATGTATTCCTGCGCGCCTTCCTTCATGGCCGTGATGGCCGTGTCCACCGTGGCGTAGGCGGTGATGATGATGATGGAGGCTTCCGGGCGCAGGCGGCGGATCTGCATCATGGTCTCGATGCCGTCCATGCCGCCGGGCATCTTCAGATCCACAAAATAGATGGCGTATTCGCACTGGCGCGTCTTTTCGACGGCTTCATGGCCCGACGCCGCGGTATCCACCTGGTAGCCGTCTTCGCGCAACCACGCGGCGAGCGATTCGCACATCACCTCTTCGTCGTCTACTACCAGGATCTGCCAGCGATTCTTCATGCATTCACCCCCTTGGTCCTTGCCTTAACCGCGCCCTGCAGGGGGCGCAAAAGGCGGCCTGCTTGATATCGATCTGCCGGATGTTGGTGGCCAGCGACATGGCGCAACTCCGCTCCGCGCAATGCACCAGCCCGAACATATGGCCGGTTTCGTGGAGCGCCTCTTTGGCGGCGCGCTCCACCAAGACTTCGCGATTGGGCGGGAGTCCGTAGAATTCCTGCCGGAGCCGCGCCAGGGAAACCACCGCCGCCCGGCCTCCCAGTTGCGCCTGTCCGAATACAAACGTCAGTACGGGAACGAAAAGGTCCCGATCGGTCACCGCCAGGAGTTTCCCCGCATCGTCCGGGCAAAGGCGCACCAGCATCTCCAGCACGGCGATGGAGCCGTATTGCCGGCGGTCCGCGTCATATGCGAAATCCACGGCCGGAATCGCCATTTCGCGTACCGGCAAGCTGAACTCGTCCGCCAGAGTGTGGCTCACCATCCGATGGTCCTCCAGGCTCACTTCCGGCGACGCCGCCACATACAGGTACTTCATTCCTTCCGTGCCAACTCCGGCAGCGGCCGCTCCGCCGCGGGCCGGGGCTGCGACGGCAGCGATACCGTGAACGTGGCTCCTTCGCCCACATGGCTGGCGACTTCAATATCTCCGCCATGCGCCTCGATAATTCCGTAGGAGACCGCCAACCCCAACCCCACGCCCTTGCCTTCCGGCTTGGTGGTGAAGAACGGATGGAAGATCTTGGGCAGGTTCTCGGGTGCGATACCCTCGCCGTTGTCCGCCACCACGAGCCGCACGAACCCGCCATCCGCCGTGGTGGAAACCGCCACCCGCCGCTGGCTCTTGGCATGGGTGGCCTCGGCCGCGTTGAGCAACAGATTCAGTACCACCTGCTGCATCTGCGACTGGTCGCAGAGCACCGGCGGCAGGTTCTCGGCAAGTTTGGTTTCCACCTCCACGCCGCTCAGCTTCATCTTGTGCTGTACCAGGGAGAGGGTCATGCGGACGATTTTGTTGACGTCGGCGGGCGCGCGCTGCGGCTTGGAGCGGCGCGAGAAGGCCAGCAGGTCGGACACGATGCGCCCCACGCGCGTGGTCTCGTTGGTCACCTGGGTCAGGTATTTGCGGAATTCCGGTATGCGTTCGTGGGGGATGCCGTCGTCTTTCAACATGCGCTGCAGCAGCATGGAGAGATTGAGCACGCCGGCGATGGGATTATTGATCTCGTGCGCCACGCTGGCGGAAAGTTCCCCCAGCGATGCCAGGCGGTCGCTTTGCAACAGCTTCTGGTGGGCCGCTTTGAGCTGCTGCGTGCGATCTTGCACCTTGGTTTCGAGACTCTGGGTGAAGCTGTTGATTTCCGCGAGCGCGGTGCGCAGACGGTCGCGCATCATGTCGAAGGAGTGCGCCAGTTGGTCAAGCTCTTCGCTGTTTCCGACAATATCGAGGGGCTTGTCGAGCTCCATCTGGCTGATCGCCTTGGTGCCTTCGATAAGCCTTTCGATCGGCTGGCCCACAAATCGGCGCGTAAAGAAGATGATGAACAGGCCGATGAGGGTTACTTCCACTCCGCTGACCAGCAGCACCCTGTATTTCATGCCGGCCACTTCGTGATCCACGCTCTCCAGGCTCAGCGAGAGGTCGAGCACGCCCAGCGTTTTGACGTCGGCGGGATGGGCGTGGCATTCCGCCTGGCTGCACGAGGTCTCGTTGTAGATGGGGGTGCGCATGTCCAGTCGGCGCCAGCCGTCGGCCCCGCGGTAGACGTTGACCAGCATTTTGGCGTTCAGTTTCGGCATGTCCTGTTTTCGCAGATCGAGCAACTCCTGACGGTCCTCCTGGTTGGTGGAGAAGGTGACGTGTCCCGCGCTATTGAACATGCGGATGCGGTCGATCCCCTGTTTGAGAGCGATGGTCTGCATCACCTGGTAGGCCGCCTCCCGATGATCGTCGAGCATGGCGTGCCAGGTAGCGCTGGTAATTCCCTTGGAGAGCTGGTCGGCCCCCAGGAGCACGGTATTGAGGAGTTGCTTTTCCTCGGTTTTGATGTTGACGAGTCCGGACACCGCCGCCACGATGAGAACGATCACCGTGATCGAAAGGATCAGCTTGCGCGCTAACCGCCGGGGCATAATCAGCACTTAAAGTCCGAAATTATTGTAACGTGTGGCGTCTTCCTACACAATCGGGGTTTCGGACGCGCAGGGGAGGCTGCAGGTGGTTTGCTACACTGTGAGTTTGATTCCGACCACAACCAGCAAACTGCGGGTTTGCGCAGTGAGCTTCCTCAACACCACTCCGTTGGTGTGGGGCATGCTGCATGGACCTCAGCAGGAGCTCTTCGACCTGGATTTTCGCATTCCTTCGGCCTGCGCCGACCGGATGGCCAGCGGAGCCGCGGATATCGGAATCGTGCCGTCGATCGAGCTGTCGCGGCAGGATCTGGAGGTCATTTCCGGCGCGGGGATCGCGTGCCACGGGCCGGTGCGCAGCATCTTGCTGGTCTCGCGGCGGCCTGCGGGGGAAATCCGCACGCTGGCCGTGGACAGCAGCTCGCGCACGTCGGTGCAACTGGCGCGCGTGATTCTGGAGCGGCGCTACGGCGCGCAGTATACGGCCATTCCGCAAGAACCGGACCTGGACGCCATGCTGCGGGTGGCGGATGCGGCCCTGATCATCGGAGACCCGGCGCTCCGGGTGGACCCGGCGCGGTTGCCCTACGAAGTCCACGATTTGGGCGGGGAATGGGTGGAGATGACCGGGTTGCCGATGGTGTTCGCGGTGTGGGCGGCCCGCAAGGGCGTGGTGACACCGGAGGTGGAGGAGGCGTTTCGGGGGTCCTGCCGCTACGGCCTGGGGCGCATGGACGATATTGTGGCGGCGGAATCGGCGCGGTTGGGCTTCGCGCCCGAATTGGTGTGCAACTATCTGACGCGTCACATTGTGCACGAACTGGGGCCACGGGAGTACCGGGGGATGGATCTGTTTCTGGAGTACGCGCGCATGAAGGATCGGGCCGGCCAGGCGGTTTGACCGGGAGGGCCGCGGTTTCCTATACTAAAAGCAACTCTATGTATGCCCTGATAATGACGGTTCACGTAGCCGTGTGTATCTTTCTGATCATCGTGGTGTTGCTGCAAAGCGGAAAGGCAGCGGACCTTGCGGGCGCCTTCGGCGGCATGGGTTCGCAGACGGCCTTCGGCCCGCGCGGCTCGGCCACGTTGCTTTCGAAGGCGACCACGGTTTCGGCGGTGCTGTTCATGGTCACCTCGCTTTCCTTGTCGATAATGGCGACGCGAAACGCCGGGCTGGGGACTTCGGTGCTGGACGCCACGCCGCAGCGGGCGACCACTCCGGCAGTGCCGAAGGCGCCGGCCCAGGCGCCAGCACAGCCCGTACCGGTGCAGGTGCCGATCCATGCGACACCGGGGGCTAATCCGAACGAGGTGAACGTCGATATGAAGGACGTTAAGATACCGCCCCCGCCCGCGGCGCCGCCGGCCGGACAGAAGAAGTAGCGCCCTGAACGCGGAAGTGGCAGACGCACCAGCTTGAGGCGCCTTAAGTGCGGGAACGCTACGGGCCAGGGTTTGAGCCGCTACCGCACAAGCGCAGCGTGCCAGAAACTGACCGCCATAGCCCCACTAAAGACCTCCTGGCCCGCCCGGTGCCCGGGGACCTGCCGGGGCGCGCCGGTAGGCGCACATCCGCAGTTCATCGGCGTCCGCCCCCACCAGTCACACACGCGCCGGCAATCCGCGGCGAGATGAAGGCCTCGGCCTTACTCGTGCGAGCCGAGGTGCCCGGACTGCCAGACGCGAGCTCCTGCATACCATCGTATTGGCAAGCGACCGGTCGAAGGATCTACTGCTTCGCGGTCGTGGTAGCGCAGTTGCGGCAGAACGCCGTAAAGTAACACGCCTCCGCCCTGTGTCACGTCGTAGAGGCCGAGATGCTGGCCCAATCGCCAAGGAGGGGAGCAACCGGTCGAGTGGAATGTGGAAGGGCCGTTGGCGGAAAATGAAAAGGGCAACATTGTGGTGACGATGGACACGTTGCGGCGGGAAAAGAAGAGCGAGATTATCCGATTGGCAGAGATGCGCGGCTGCCGCAATGTGCGTGTGTTCGGCTCGATTGTGCACGGGGCGAATCGTCCGGATAGCGATGTGGATTTCTTGGTCGATCTGGATTCCGGGCGCACGATCTTCGACCTCGCGAGATTTCTGGGCGATCTCAGGGATCTACTGGGGACCGAGATCGACGTGGTCGAAAGCCGCTCGCTTCATCCCTACATCCGCGACCGCGTCCTCGCCAAAGCGGTGGGACTCTGACGTTATGTCAGCTTAGGACCCGCGGCTACACCTGATCCACATTCGTGAGTGCTGCGAACGGATTCTCGATTACACCGGCGGTATCGAGTCGACGTGGCCAAACATTCCAGTGGTCCATGACGCAGTCTGCCGAAATCTTGAAATCATCGGCGAGGCAGCACGCGGGTTCGACGATGCGTTTCGCGTGGCCGAGATCCCGTGGCGGGCCATGACGGACGTCCGGAACATCCTGATCCATGCGTATGATCGCGTTGCCGCTGAGATCCTCGTCGGTATCGTGCGCCAAGACATCCCGCCGCTGCTGGCCTCGGTCAAGCGCATTCTCGGCGAGGATTAGAATTCAGAGGACTGATGCCGAGGCTTCCGGTGATCGCCGCCGGACTCGGGCGGCTAGAAACCAAGCTCGCGGAGATTGTGATCGGCGAGGCCCAATATCTTGTCCCCAAATCCAAGCGGCCCCAGTAGAATAATCATGAGTAGACCATGGGCAGACCCTGAGCATTGACTTATTTAAGTCTCCGCGGGATCATACCCCTGTGAAGCCTGGTTCTGTGCGTACTTCGATCGATCTGCCGCAGGACCTCCATCGAAGGCTTCATGAAGCCGCAACTCGTAGAGGCTGCTCCGCCCGGCAGATCATCCTCGCATCGATCGAGCACGCCGTGGCGCAATCGGAGCTGACCCGGCCTCAACGGCGGCTGAGCCTCGATCCGCCGCTGATCCCGCCGGCCGGCCGGCGTATCGACCTCACCAACGAACAGATCTATGATCTCATTGATCTTCCCTGACGTGAACGTCTGGCTGACCATTGCCGCCCCCGAACACGTCCATGCCGCCGTCGCGCGCCGGTGGTGGGAAAAGGAAACCAGCCGCATCGTGTTTTCCCGGATCACGCAACTGGGTTTCTTGCGGTTGATGACGACTGCCGCAGCCATGGACGGTAAACCGCTGACTATGACCGAAGCTTGGCGCGTCCATGACCGGCTGTTCGATGACGATCGAGTTGGGTTTGTCGCTGAACCGGTAGAGGTCGAAACCCGCTTCCGCGAATACACCACAGATCGTACAGCCTCGCCCAAGCTGTGGGCCGACGCTTGGCTTTTGGCTTTGGCGCAAGCGGCCCAAGGAACGCTGGTCACGTTCGACCGGGCGCTGGCGGCGCGCGGCGCCCACTGCTTGCTAGAACCGGGAACTTAATCAGCGTGAGTCCGTGAGGCCGACGTGTACCAGGGCCGCGATTGAATCAGAATTAAGGTGCCTTCGGAGTTCCTTCTGGAGCGCGCATGGGCACAGTTTTCTTCAGCTACAGCTCGGCGGATCGGCAATGGGTCGAGCGAGAGTGGGCGTACTTGCCCCTCGAGTTTCACGCATTGCCATGACAAGGCGACGTCATCCAAGTGAAGATGTCTGACCGGGCCTTGGGTATCGCCTCATTTTGCTCTCGAAAAGCACGCTTGGGAACGGCCGCGGCGCCAATTTCTGCGCCTGGCTTCCAGTCCGGACTGCATTCGCGCTAAATTAGGAGAATAAGGCTCTAATATGACATACAGGGCCATGACCATTGCAAGAGAGCACGAAAGCGGCGGCGACCGCATCGCGGCCCTGGTGGCCAAGCGCCTGGGCTGGAAACTTCTCGATAGCGCCCTGATCGAGGAAATCGCCAATCTCGCCCACGTGGATCCGCGGCTCGTCCGCCAATTCGATGAGCGGGTGGACTCCTGGGTGCACCGCGTCAGCCGCCGCGCTCTCTGGCATGGCGCCTTCGAAGCCGTGGCGGTGCTGCCTGAAACCGAGGTCTTCGACGCCGAAACCATGGCCCTGCTGGCGAGCGCGGTCATCGAGCACGCCTGGGAAGCCGGCAAGTGCGTCATCGTAGGGCGGGGCAGCCAGTGCGTTCTGCGGAACCGCCCCGACGTTTTTCATGTCTTCCTCTCAGCGCCCAACGCCAGCCACGCGGCGGGCGCCCGTCCGCACGCGGAGAACGCGGTGGATGCGGAGCGCGCGCGCTACGTGCATATGAATTTTGGCCAGGAATGGCGAGACCCACATCTCTACGATCTGATGATAGGATCGAAGCTTCGTGAGGAACTGGCGGTCTTGGCAATTCTGGCCGGAATGGGCAACCCGATTTAATGTCGCTTAGAAACAGACCCCTCCGAGTTTCAGCGCGGGCCGCCGGTGTGTGCGGCTTGCTTGCGTCGATCGTTCTTGCCGGATGCGCGGCATCGGGCCAGAAGACGGTCACGGCGCAAGCGCCGCCTCCCGCCGTTGTGGTGATCGAGGTGGCGGCCGCCGACGTCCCCATCTTTTCGGAATTTGCGGCGCAGACCTATGCCCGCGACATGGTCGAGGTCCGCAGTCACGTGGAAGGCTACCTCGAAAAGTGGAATTTTCGTCCGGGCGCGGAGGTCACGGCCGGCCAGACCCTGTACGTGCTCGACCTTCGCCCGTACCTCGCCGCCGCGCAGCAGGCCAAAGCCAACCTCCACCAGAGCGAAGCCGACCTGGATTTCGCCTCGAAACAGGTCGCCCTGCTGCAAGCCCAGGCCAACCTGGCCTCCGCGGAGGCAAGCCTGGTGAAGGCCCAACAGGACGTCGACCGTCTCACCCCGCTGGTGAAGGCCGACGCCGCCTCCCAACAGGATCTGGACGCTGCTGTTGCCGCGCTGAAGGTCAACCAGGCGAACGTCAACGCCTTGAAAGCCACCGTCGAGCAGGCCGAGCTTTCCACGCGCACCCAGATCGACTCCATGAAGGCCAAGGTGGAGGCGCAGCAGGCCGCGCTGGCTGCCGCGGAGCTGAACCTGAACTACGGCACCATCCTCGCGCCCATCGGCGGACGGATCGGCGATACCCTGATTCCGGTGGGCGGCCTGGTCACCCCCACGTCGCCCCAACCGCTCACCACCATCGTGCCGCTCGACCCCATCTGGGTCCGCTTCAAAGTGACGGAATCGGATTACCTGTCGTGGAAGCGCGCGGGCGGAATGCCAGGCACGGCGGTACCGCTTACTTTGATTCTCGCCGACGCGTCTGAATTTCCATCCATCGGCCACATCGAGAATTCGCTCAACCAGGTGGACCCCAAGACCGCGACGTTAGAAGTGCAGGCCCGCTTCCCCAACCCCCGGCACACCATACTTCCGGGACAGTTCGGCCGTGTCCGCGTGCAGGTGGCCGAGCGCAAGAACGCCATCCTGATTCCACAGAGGGCCGTGCAGCAGTTGCAGAGCGTGCAGACGGTCTACACCGTGGGGGCGGGCGACAAGGTCGAAGTGAAAACGGTGACTACCGGCGACCGGGTGGGCAGCTCCTGGATTGTCGAACAGGGATTGCAACCGGGAGATCGCGTGGTGGTGGAAGGCCAGCAGAAGGTCAGGCCGGGAAGCAAGGTCACACCGCAGCCGTATCGCGCTCCTGAATCCGCGCCGATTGCTTCGCAACCCGTTGCTCCGCGGAAGGTGGGGAACTGAACCATGGCGCGGTTCTTCATCGACCATCCGGTTTTCGCGATGGTGATCGCCATCGTGATCGTCATCCTGGGCAGCGTCGCCATCCCCAATCTCCCTGTGGCCAGTTATCCCGAAGTGGTGCCGCCCGTGGTGCAGATCACCACCAGCTATCTGGGCGGCAATGCGCTGGACATCGAAAAAACCGTGGCCCAGCCCATCGAAGAGCAGTTGATCGCGCTCGACGGCATGATCTACTTCATGTCCAGCAGCGCCAACGACGGGAGTCTCACCATCAGCGTGACCTTCAGGCTGGGGACGAATCCGGACATCGCCACGGTGCAGACGCAGAACCGCGTGAATATCGCCCTGCCGCGGCTTCCCCCCGACGTGCAGCGCCAGGGCGTGGTGGTCAAGAAAGTCTCCACGGCCTTCCTGATGGTCGTCTCCCTGACTTCTCCGGACAATCGCTACGACTCGTTGTTCCTCATCAACTATGGGCAGATCAACCTGCTGAACCAGTTGGCCAGCGTCGACGGTGTGGGCGAGGCGCGTCTTGGCGCGGCCCAAGTCTACTCCATGCGCGTCTGGGTGGATCCCGACCGGATGGCGCAATTGGGAGTCACCGCCAGCGACATCAACGAGGCCATTCTGGCGCAAAACCGGCAGAACCCCGCGGGATCGATCGGCCAGCCGCCTTCACCCGCGGGCACCGCGTTTCAGTATTCGGTGAGCGCCCAGGGGCGCCTGGTGACGGCTTCCGAATTCGAAGACATCGTCTTACGCGCCCGCCCGGACACCGGCCTGCTGCGTATTCGCGATATCGGCCGGGTGGAACTGGGAGCCGTCACCTACAGCGGCTTCAGCCACGTCAATGGCGCCCCCGCGGGCAATGTCATCATATACCTTTCCCCCGGCGCCAACGCCGTGGCCACCGCGGACCGCGTCCGCCGGTTCTGCGATAACGCCAGGAAGACCTTTCCCCCGGGCCTCGACGTCATCATCCCGTACGACTCCACCATGTTCGTTCGCTCGTCTATTCACGAAGTGATGATGACGTTGTTCGAAGCTACCGGCCTGGTGATTATCGTGGTCTTCCTGTTCCTGCAGAACTGGCGCGCCACGCTGATTCCGCTGCTCACCGTTCCGGTGGCCATTGTGGGCACCTTCGCGCTGTTCCCGCTGCTGGGGTTCTCGATCAACATGACCAGCCTGTTCGGCCTGGTGCTGGCCATCGGCATCGTGGTGGACGACGCCATCGTAGTGGTGGAGGCCGCGCAGCGTCACATCGACGAGGGCGCTGCGCCGCATTTGGCCGCCGTCCGGGCCATGGAGGAAGTGTCCGCTCCGGTGGTGGCGATCGCCTGCATTCTGGCCGCGGCGTTCATCCCGGTGGCCTTCCTGGGAGGCATCAGCGGGCAGATCTACAAGCAGTTCGCCCTGACCATTGCGGCGTCGGTGCTGATCTCGGCTTTCAACGCCCTGTCGTTGAGCCCCGCCCTGAGCGCCATACTGCTGCGGCCGAAAATGGAGGCGCATGGCCCGCTGGGGCGCTTCTTTGCCGGATTCGACCGCGTATTCGAATGGACCCGCGGCCGTTACCTGGAAGGCGTGGGCCTGTTGATCCGCAAATCGGCACTGGCCCTGCTGGGACTGTTCTGTTTCTGGTTCGCCGCCGGCTCGCTGTTCCGCCATCTTCCCACCAGCTTTCTTCCCGACGAAGATCAGGGCACTATCTACGTCACCGTCCGCCTGCCCGACGCCGCGTCCGCGGAGCGCACCACAGCGGCAACCCGTACCGCGGAAGAGATTATCGGCAAGATCCCGGGCGTAGCGGGCACCTTTACCCTCGGCGGACTCGACATTTCCACGCGCACCTCCAGCTCGAATGTCGCCACCGTGATCACCCGTCTGAAACCATGGGACGAGCGCACCACCCCGGAGGTCCAGATAGGCGCCATTATTACCGGCATCCGGCGGGAACTGGCGCCCTTGCCGGAAGTCAGCGCCAACGCCTTCGGCCAACCGCCTATCCAGGGGCTGAGCACCACCGGAGGATTCCAGTTCATGCTCGAGGACCGCACGGGTGTGGGTGTCGAAGACCTAGCCCAGGTTGCCGACCTGACGGCCCAGGCCGCCCGCGAGCGCCCGGAGATCGGAAACGTGGTCAACACCTTCCGCTCCAATGTGCCGTCCTACAAAGTGAATATCGACCTCGATAAAGTCCAGACCCTGGGGATTCCCGCCACCGACGCCTACGATGCCTTGCAGACTTTTCTCGGCGGGCTCTATGTGAACGACTTCAACGTGTTCGGACGCACCTGGCAGGTGATGGTGCAGGCCAAGCCGGAATTCCGCACCGATCCGCGCGACATCAACCGCTTCTACGTCCGCACCGGCGGAGGCGACATGGTCCCGCTCGGCACGCTTTCCACCGTGACGGCCACGGCCGGGCCCGACGTGATCTACCGCTACAACCGGAATCGCGCCGTCCAGTTGATCGGCTCGCCGGCCCCCGGCTATAGTAGCGGCCAAGCGGTGAATGCCATGGAGGAAGTGGCCGCATCCACACTCCCCGCCGGCTATAGCTACGAATGGACGGGAACCACCTACCAGGAGAAAGAAGCCCAGGGCCACGAAGGCTTCATCTTCGGCTTCGCCGCGGTGCTCGTGTTCCTCTTTCTGGCCGCCCTCTACGAGAGCTGGTCGATTCCGTTCGCCGTCCTGATGGCGCTGCCGCTGGGACTCTTCGGAGCGCTGTTCGCCGTCTGGCTGCGCGGCTATCCCTACGATATCTACACCCAGATCGGCATCGTCACGCTGATCGGCCTGGCGGCCAAGAACGCCATTCTGATCGTGGAATTCGCGCGCACTCGCTATGAGGCCGGGCACAGCATCCGGGAGGCCGCGCTGGAAGCCGCGCGCCTCCGCCTGCGCCCCATTCTGATGACCTCGTTCGCCTTCATCCTGGGAGTCACGCCGCTGCTGATCGCTCATGGGGCCGGCGCGGCTTCCCGGCGCTCGCTGGGCACCGCGGTCTTCGGCGGCATGAACGCGGCGACGTTGCTGGCTATCTTTATCGTGCCGGTACTTTTCGCCGTGATTCAGGGGATCGCGGCGCGCAAGCGGAAGCCGGGCATCGCACCCGTGACGGAGGCCCAATGAGAGCCCTGTGCTGCGGTCTCGGTCTGTTGCTCGCCGGCTGCACCGTGGGACCCAACTACAAGCGCCCTTCCGTGGCCGTGCCCGAGCAGCACCGCGGTGAGGCGTCACCGTCCGCGGCGTCCCTGGCCGACACCAAGTGGCCCGACCTGTTTCCCGACGAGAAGCTCAAGCAACTCATCTCCACGGCGCTGGCCCATAATATGGACCTCGAGCTGGCCTCCGAGCGCGTGGAGGAAGCGCGCGCCCGCTACCGCATCACCGGCGCCAGGCAATATCCATTCCTATACGGCGACGAACAGGCGGGAACGGTACGGTATTCCACCATCGGCTCCAGCTTACAGTCTGCACCCGGCTCGCCGACGGAGGCCACTTACACCCAGACCGGCGCGGCGCTCTCCTGGGAGCTGGACCTTTGGGGCCGCGTCCGCCGGCTGAAGGAATCCGCGCGCGCCGAATACCTGTCCACGGAGGAGGCCCGGCGCGGCGTCATGGTATCGCTCGTCGGCGACGTGGCCGGCAACTACTTCACCCTGCGCGAGCGCGATCTGGAGCTGCAGATCGCCCGCAACACGCGCGACATCGCCGATCACAACCTGCGATTGATGCGCGAGCGGCACGATCATGGCGCCGCCACCGGACTGGATGTCAGCCAGGCGGAGCAGTTCCTGTATCTGGCCACGGTGCGGATCGCGGCCGTAGAGGGCGATATCGGACAGGCGGAAAATGCTTTGAACCTCCTGCTGGGAGCCTTCCCCGGCGATATCGCGCGGGGCCAGCCGATTGAGAGTTTCGCGCTGCCGCCGCAGCTTCCAGCCGGATTGCCGTCTTCCCTGATCGACCGGCGGCCCGACATTCGCGCGGCCGAGCAGAAGCTGATCTCCGCCAATGCGCAGATCGGGGTGGCGAAGGCGTACTACTTCCCGCAGATTACGCTCACCGGGCTTCTGGGCGGGCAGAGCCGGGCGCTGACGCGGTTGTTCACGGGGCCGGCCACGTATTGGACCCTGTCTCCCGACGCACTTCTGTCCATCTTCACCGCCGGACAGGTTGGCGTGGCCGTGCGCCTCTCGGAAGCGCAGCGGCGCGAGATGCTCACTACTTATCGGCAGACCATCTACACTGCATTCCGCGAAGTGTCGGACGCGCTGATCCGTTACGATCGCACCCGCGAGCAGCGCGCCCAGCAGGACCATCTGGTTGAGGCGCTGGCGCAGGCCACGCACTTGTCGACGCTGCGCTACCAGGGCGGCGCCGACAGTTACCTGCAGGTGCTCAACGCCGAGCGCGACCTGTTTCAGGGACAACTGACCCAGGCCCAGTTGCGCCTGCAGGAATTGCTGGCCTTCGTGGATCTTTATCGGGCGTTGGGAGGCGGGTGGCAATAGGGGGGGCGTGACTGCCGGACGCTCGGCGGGCATCCTGGCGAGCCCATCTCTAATTTCCGAGAGGGGTGTCACACGTCAGGAGATGGCCGGGACAAGTTCCTCGAGGAGGACTTCTTGGGTCTTTGGTGGAGGGAAGGGGACTTCACAACAGACCTGCCACAGGCCTTCTCCAAGGAACACGAGCACTGGAACGCAAGCACCAGGATCGGGCGGCAAGTCCCAAAAACGGACATGGAATAGGATAGTAACAGACCTGATTTACTGATATTATTGGGCCGCGAGCACTGGACTTGCGGCCTTGGAATTGCGTTTCCCTGCCGCGACGTCAAGATTCGAAGAGGAGCGTCGCCATGTGGCTAACCATCAAACATGCCTTCAGGGTCCTGGCCAAGGACCCGCTCTTCACCGGGGTGGCGGTCTGTTCGCTGGCTCTCGGTATCGGCGCCACCTCGGCCATGTACAGCTTCGCCGATGAGATGCTGCTGCGTCCATTGCCGGTCCTCAACCCGGACCGTGTGCTCACCATCAACACCGCCGTCTCGGCGCCGTTCGGCCAAAACCCACCCATTTCGTATCCGGATTATGCCGACCTGCGCGACCGCAATCGTACTTTCGACGGTCTGGTCGCGGCTTCTTACGCGTATCTTGGCTTCACCGCGGACGCCGCCACGCAACCGCGCATGAAATGGGGCCTGTATGTTTCGGGCAATTTCTTCCGCGTGTTAGGCGTGGAGCCTACGGTGGGCCGCGGTTTCCGCACGGACGAAGACCAGGTCGAGGGGCGCGACCCGGTGGTCGTGCTGGGGCACGATTTTTGGGCCGGCCAGTTCGCGGCAAACCCCTCGGTGGTTGGCTCCCGTATGCGTCTCAATGGCATCGAGTTTCGGGTGATCGGCGTGGCGCCGGAGCATTTCACCGGCCTCGATACCGTTTTCCGTCCGCAGCTATTCGTTCCGCTAGCCATGTCGCCGCGCATGAGCCAGAAGAACTACTTGCATGACCGCGAGTTCGGCTGGCTTTTCATCAAGGGCCGGCTGAAGCCGGGTGTCGGGCTGGAGCAGGCGCAGGCGGATATCGGGGCGCTTTCTGCGGCGCTCGAGAAATTGCACTCCTCGGCTGGCCGGAAGCAGCGCCTCCAGGTGGAGACCGAGTACCAATTTCGCATGGCGGAAGCGCCAACCCAGATGGCCATGGTCGGCATGTGCGTGTTGCTGGGAATCTGCGTACTGCTGGTGGCCTGCGCTAATGTCGCGGGTCTGCTGCTGAGCCGGGCGCGCGCTCGCTCTCGGGAGGTCGCCGTGCGTTTGGCCATCGGCGCCAGCCGCGCCGCTCTCGTCCGGCAGTTGCTGGTGGAGAATCTCCTGGTGGCGGTGGCCGGTGGGCTGGCGGCCTTGGTGGTGGCGGATGCGATCAACGAATTCTGGCGCCACGTGCCCATTTTCGTCGATTTGCCGGTTGTATTTGACGTCAAAGTGGACCAGCGGGTGCTGTTGTTCACGATGATCGTCTCCGTGCTGAGCACGCTGCTCTTCGGTCTGGCGCCCGCGCTGAGCGCCACTCGCCCCAATCTCGTGCCGGCGCTGAAAGCCGCGGATGCCGATAGCGGCGGCAAGCATCGTTTCTGGGGCCGTAACACCATCGTGGCCGGCCAGGTGGCGCTCTCGCTGGTGCTCCTGGCGGTCTCCGCTACTCTGTTCCGGGGCTTTCGAAACGTCCTGACCGCGGGGCCGGGCTTCCGCACCGATCGTCTTTTCCTCACCAGCTTCGACACGCAATTGGCGAACTACTCACAGGACCAGTCGCAGCGTTTCTACCAGAACCTCCTGGACCGCACGCGCGCAGCCCCCGGCGTGAAATCGGCCGCCCTCATCTCCAGTCTGCCGCTGATCGGGAGCGAGATCGCCGGAATCGTTCCGGAGGGTTGGGAGTTGCCGGCCAGGGAACACTCCATCGGCACGCTCTGCGCTTCCATCAGCGACGGCTACTTCCAAACCATGGGCATCCCTATTCTCGAAGGCCGCGCCGTGCTCGGAACGGATCGGGAGGACACGCCATTGGTGGCCGTGGTGAACGAGCACATGGCCAATCATTACTGGAGAGGAAGCGCGCTCGGCAAGCGTTTTCAACTGAAGGACGCCGGCCAAACGATGGTCGAGGTGGTGGGCGTCGCGAAAATGGCGAAGTATCAGTGGACCGGCGAGGCGCCGCAGGACTTCGTCTATCTGCCTTATCGCCAGCGCGCGGGTTCCAAGTTGACGCTGGTGGCCGAATCCCAGGCTCCGGACGCAGGCGCCATCGCGCCGGCGTTGCGCGAGGCCGTGCGTGGGCTGGATCCGGACATGCCGGTGTTCGATGTGCGCACCATGCACGACTTTTACACGCAAAGCGCCGTCAAGACAACGGATTGTCTTACCGAGGTTGTAGGGGCCATGAGCGTGATGGGAACGATTCTCGCAATGGTGGGACTGTACGGCCTGGTGGCCTACTCGGTGAGCCGCCGCAGGCGCGAGATCGGCATTCGCATGGCTCTCGGCGCGGACCGTCGATCGGTGGTCTGGATGGTGTTGCGGCAAGGGCTGCGCCTCAGCCTTGCCGGGGTGGCGGCCGGCCTGATAGCCGCTTTTTGGGCGTGCCGCGCGATCACATCCGATCCGTTATTCTTTACGTTCAAGCGCGTCGATCCCGTAGTCTTCATCGCCATCCCGCTGCTGCTGCTTCTCGTCACCGTGCTGGCGACATGGGCGCCGGCGCGGCAGGCCGCTCGCGTGGATCCGCTTACCTCCCTGCGCGACGAGTGACGCGAGATGCGTTGAAGATGGCTGGCGGCGATCGAATGGCTGCGGCGAAGTCCCGCGGAATAGCCAAAACGGTTCCTGGCGGAAGCAGCCCTTGGCATCAGAGAAGCCCTCGCCGGCCATCAGGTATCCGCCTGGCGTGAGGTTCGGCGGGGCTCACAACCGGGATCTGGCTAACGGGGGACTTCGCGGCAGGCATGAAGCGGCGCCTTCGGCCGCCGCGTAAGCGAGCAAGAGGAACGCCGAATGCCTGTCGGCAACGACCGAATCTGCCGCTGCAAGGGCACTTGTTACTCAAGTTTTCATTCTCAACTTCTCGCGGAGCGGGCTAATCGCGCCCAGTTTCCATAAGCAAAATTGTCCTTTTGCTCCACACTGAGAGCCGCATTTTCCAAGAACGCCAGCGGTCCCCCACCAGGGCGGTACTGGTATGGAAAGTCCGTGGAGAAAAGAATGCGGTCAGCGCCAACTATCTCAAGGGTACGCTGAAGATAAGATTGGCTGAACATGCCGCTGGGCGTCACATATAGGTTCTGCCTTAGGTAGTCCAGAAGGGGCCGCTGAAGTCTTGCCACCCTATTGAGCGCGTTCAAGCGTTCGGCGTAGAACAGCACGACCTCGCCCCAGTGCCCGAGGACGATCTGGAGATCGGGGAAGCGGTCAAAGACGCCCGCCAGGATGAGCCTTAGCAACTGAATCCCGCTTTCGTAGTGCCAGCCGAGACCGAAGGTGGCAAACGCGAGGTCCACCTCCGGTTCGAAGCCGGAGTAATACGTTTCAAGAACCGCGCGCTGCGGGATTTGAGGATGGATGAACAGCGGGACGCGCAGATGCGCCGCGGTCTCGAAGATCGGAAGAAAATCAGGGTGATCCAGGTTCTTTTCCCGCGTGCGGCCACACAGCAGCGCGCCTTTCAGGCCGAGTTCCCGAACGCTTCGCTCAAGTTCCCGGGCGGCTTCGTGGGGAGACGGTGTTGGCAGCGTGGCAAAGCCTTGGAACCGGTCAGGCCGGCCAGCCACAGTGGCGGCAATCAGGTCGTTGGTTCGCTGCGCCAGTTCGACCACGCTCGGCCCGCTCTCAAGTGAGTGTAACGCCGGCGTGGTAAGCGAGAGTACCTGTACGTCGACGCCGCTCTCGTCCATAAGTTGTATCCGGCCGTCGCCCAGATTGTACAGCCTGTCTTCAATCTCGCCGAGGTGCAGGCCCTGGCCGCCGTCCTGATCTGCGGGAGCTAAAGCGGCCCAGGCATCTCGGACATCCTTCGTAAGAAAGTGCTCTTCAATAGCGATGATCTTCATCTTCGGCGCGCATCTCCTGTTCCTCACAGCGACTATCCCATTCTCGCAGGGCAGACGGAAGAGGACGGCTCAGAGAATCGAGCGCGGCCGGAAATTGCGGACAAGATCGGTTCGTTCCTATTTCGTTCCTATGATGAGGCCCGCCGGCAACGCGCGCCACGTTGGCGCTCGAGGACCGCTACAGTGCGCCTCCGCCGATACCATGGTAAACTCAAAGTTGCCATAGACTTGCGGAGGTGGCGGAATTGGCAGACGCACTAGCTTGAGGTGCTAGCGGGAGCAATCTCGTGGGGGTTCAAGTCCCCCTCTCCGCACCATATTTTCCCTTTGGGGTCATTGGTCTACGGCCGCCCGTGTGCCTTGACCCCGGGACGCAGCAGCTAAAATCCCGACTGTTCCGTCCGGGCGATGATCTCGTTCTGCAACGCCGGGGTCAAATCGCAGAAGTAGTCGCTATAGCCGGCCACCCGCACGATCAGATCCCGATACTTATCGGGATGCGCCTGGGCTTCGCGCAGCGTTTCGGCCGTCACCACGTTGAACTGAATGTGGTGGCCATCGAGCTTGAAATAAGATCGGACCAGGTGCGCCAAGTGGTCGATGCCTTCCTGACCTTCGACTACCTTGGGCGTGAATTTCTGGTTCAGCAGGGTGCCGCCGGTGCGGGCATGGTCCATCCTGGCGGCAGATTTGATCACCGCCGTGGGGCCTTTCCGGTCGGCGCCCTGTGCCGGCGAAATTCCGTCGGAGTGCGGCTCCCATGCCCGCCGGCCGTCGGGTGTCGCTCCAGTCACCGAACCGAAATAGACATGGCACGTGGTGGAAAGATAGTTCACCCGGTATTCTCCGCCCTTGGTATTCGGCCGGCCGTTGATTTCGTCGAAGAACATGTCGAAGACTTGCGCCAGGATCGCATCGGCGTAGGCATCGTCATTGCCGTATTTCGGAGTCTTGTTCCACAACATGAGGCGCGTCTTTTCGTGGCCTTCGAAGTTGTCGCGCAAGGCTGCCAGCAGGCCGCCCATGGTCAAGTTCTTCCGGTCGAAGACGTGGTACTTGATGGCCGCGAGGCTATCGGTGCAGGTCGCGGGCGCGACGCCCATGATGTAGGTGGTGTTGTAACGCGGACCGCCGCCGTGGTAGTCGCCGCCTTTGGCGATGCAATCGTCCACCAGCATCGAAAGGTAGGGCGCCGGCATGTGGCGCGCGTAGAGGCGCTCGATGACGTTGTTGCCGCGGATCTTCACGTCGATCAAGTAATGCAACTGCTTGCGGAAGGCCGCGGCCACGTCCTCGTGAGACTGGAACGCGAGGGGATCTCCGCTCTCGATCCCCACCATCTTCCCGGTGCGCGGGTCCATGCCGTTGTGCAGCGCGATTTCCAGAACTTTCGGCAGGTTGAAGTAGCCCGTCAGGATGTACGCCTCCTTGCCGAACGCGCCCGTCTCGACGCAGCCGGAGGTGCCGCCGGCGCGCGCATCCTGGATCGACTTGCCCTGCCGCAGCAGTTCCTCCACCACCATGTCGGCGTTGAAGATGGAGGGTTGGCCCCAACCCTTGCGCACGATTTCCAGGCCGCGCTTGAGAAAGCGGTCCGGATTCTTCTTGCTGAGCTGCAGATTGGACGAGGGCTGCAACAGCCGCATCTCATCGATCACTTCCAGGACCAGGTAGCTCAACTCGTTTACGCCGCAGGAGCCGTCGGGCTTGAGACCGCCGGTGTTGATGTTGCAGAAATCGGTGTAGGTGCCGCTCTCGGCGGCGGTGACTCCAACTTTGGGGGGCGCCGGCTGGTTGTTGAATTTCACCCAGAAGCACTGCAGCAGTTCGCGTGCCTGTTCGCGCGTGAGAGTGCCGCCATCCAGATCGCGCTGGTAGAAGGGATAGACGTTCTGGTCCAGGTGGCCGGGATTGAACGAGTCCCAGGTGTTCAGCTCGGTAATGACGGCGAGATGGGTGAACCAATAGGCTTGCAGGGCCTCCCAGAAATCGCGCGGCGCGTGCGCCGGCACATGGCGGCAGACATCGGCGATCTTTCGGAGTTCGGCTTGGCGAAGGGGGTTGGTTTCCGCGGCGGCCATTTCCTCCGCCTTTTCGGCGTGACGCTCGGCAAAGCGGATCACAGCGCCGGCGGCGATGGCCATGGCGCGGAGCTGCTGTTCCTTGTCGTAGGCCTGGGGGTCGTTGAAAAAATCCAGCCGAGCCAGGGCGGCAGCCGCCTCCTCCTTAAGGTCGAGCAGGCCCTTGCGATAGATCACGTCACCGAGGACGGTGTGGCCGGGCGCGCGCTGCTCCATGAACTCGGTAAAGACGCCGGCCTCGTAGGCGTTCTTCCACTCCGGAGTCATCTCCTCGAAGATGCGGTCGCGCATGCTGCGGCCCTTCCAGTAAGGAACGATCTCTTCCCGCTGGATGCGCCGCGCTTCGTCGTCCACGCAATAGGAAATCTTCTCGCGGGTGTTGAGGATTTCGAAATCCTCCATGGTATGGCAGCAGAGTTCGGGATAAGTGGGCGTTCCCTTGGGAGCGGGCCCGCGTTCCCCCACGATCAGCTCTTCCGCACCGATATAAATGGTGCGGCGTTCCAGCACATATTTGAGCGTGTTGGCGCGTAAGACCGGCGGAGAGAACGGCCCGGCCTGGCGGTAGAACTCGGTTATCAATTGAGCGCGTTCCAGCGAAAGCCACGGCTTCGTGTCCAGACTTGCCTGGCGCAATCGAGCGACCCGTTCCGTCATTTCAACCTCCAACCGTCACCTGTAAACCGGCCTGCGCCAAGACATCGCGAAACTGCGCGAGCTCCGCCGCCGTGGGCTGCGGCGTGCCGTTGAGCTTGTATTCGAGACCCAGGCGCCGGTACTTGTCAGCGCCGATCCGGTGATACGGCAATAATTCCACCTGTCCGGCATGCAAGCCGGTCAGGCAGGCCGCGAACCGGGCGATATCTTCGCTGCTGTCGTTGACTCCGGGTACGACAGGTATGCGGACCGTGACCGCGGGGTGGCGGGCGGCCAGAGCCTCCAGGTTGCGGAGGATCAGATCGTTCGAAACGCCCGTGTACCGCCGATGTTTTTCCGGGTCCGCCAGCTTCAGGTCGAACAGGATCCGGCCGGCCAGCATCGCCGTGTTCAGGAAAGTTTCCGTTTGGGTGAAGCCGCAGGTTTCAATCGCGGTTTCGATGCCGCGCTCCCTGCAGCCCCGCAGAAAGGCAGCCACGAAAGCCGGCTGGGAAAGCGGTTCGCCGCCGGAAAGCGTCACGCCGCCGCCGGAATCGTCGAAGAAAATTCCATCCTTTTCCACTTCCGCGAGGAGTTCCGCGACCGTGTACCGCTGCCCGGCGATCTGCCGGGCTTCCGCCATGCAGACCTCGACGCATTGGCCACAGCAATCGCACGCGGAGGACGTCGTAACGCAGCCGTCGGTGTCGCTGATGGCGTGTTGCGGGCAAATCGCCACGCAGTCCAGGCAGTGACGGCACCGCTCTTCGAAATACAGGCGGTCCGGCAGGAAGCTCCGGCTCTCCGGGTTATGGCACCACCAGCAGGAAAGCGGGCATCCCTTGAAAAAGACGGTGGTGCGGATGCCCGGGCCATCGTGCATGGCAAAACGCATGATGTTGAAAATGAGGGCAAGCACCTCCCCGCCCGGGGACATTTCCGGCGATGTTGGCGAGATGGCAAGCATTAGATAAAGTGGCCCGAATACCTCTAATTGGTATTGTACGCCTGCCCCTTCGCGAAACGCGCTACTCCGCGCTGTGGTTTTACCGCTTCACCGCGACCGGCAGCACCGGCCTGAATGCGCGCATGGTCATTTCACCGTCCACTTCTGCATCCCCACGGAGGCGTTGGATTGCGCCTGCAACTCCACTCGTTAGTATTGTACGCCTGCCCTTTCGCGAAACGCGCTACTCCGCGCCGTGGGTTTTACCCCGTCACCGCGATCGGCAGCACCGGCCTGAATGGGCGCATGGTCATTTCACCGTCCACTTCTGCATCCCCACGGAGGCGTTGGACTGCGCCTGCAACTCCACTCGCAACGTTGTGGTGGTAACCGGCGTGAACTTCACCACGTTGAATTTGTCCTTCGCCACGTCGAACGGGTCCCCGGTTTCCACCGGTTTCCACTCCTCGCCATCCTTATAGAGGAGCCGCCAGGACGCTGGAACGCGGACGCTGCCATGCCCCGTATCGTCGAACCAGTAAAGGCCGCATTCGGCCACCGTGGCCGGCTGCACGAAGGTATAGTCGACCGTCTCTTTGTTGCCGCGCGCGGGATACCAATCGAAGTAGGAGGCAGGGTCGTCGGACGCGGCCGGAATCTCGCCATCCTTAATCACGTCGACATTGCGCTGCTGCGGGCGGCCGCTGACCGTGACCTTGGCAGTTGTCGTCACGGTGGGATATGGCAGCGGATGGGTGGCCGCTTCATTGTCGGGCAGCCACACGGCCATCTGTCCGCGGCCGCGATTGGCCCACGCATAGTAAGGAATCATGATGAGGTCCTCTTCGTGCTTCACCACCTGGCCCTGCGCATCGTAAGAGAGCGCGATGGCTTTGCCGGTTACTACTTCCACGCCGTTCAGCAGTGCCGGCCGGTACTCGGCGATGAACCGGGCGGAATCTGGGAGCAGCAGGTTGCGCACTTTGCCGCCGGGGTTATCGACCCATTCGGCGGCATAGACGATGGGACCGCGCTCGATGGCCACGCGGCCGCGATCGGCCGCCACGTGCTCATTGGCGAGCACGCGCCGCACCGGCATCGGCATCGCCAGTTCGATGGTGTCGCCTTTCTTCCAGGTGCGGGCGAGATCGGCGTATCCCTTGTCCAATTTCACCGGAACGGCCCGGCCGTTTACCTTGAGGACCACCGGCGCGTTATTCACATCCGAGAATCGGTAAAGATCGCTGGCCACCGGCTGGTTTCGCGCCCATCCGGGAATGCGGACGTGAATGGTGAGGGCGGCGGGCCGGTCGGGGCTGACGGTCATTTTGACGGCGCCATCCCAGGGGTAGCGCGTTTCCTGCGCGATGTGTACCGCGCGGCCGTTATCGAGCTGGATATCGGCGCTGCTCGCCACATAGAGATTCACCCAGATGGCATCGTTTCGCTGGGCGTAAACATAGCCGGGTACGCTGGCCATGAAGCGCGTGATGTTACCCGGACAGCAGGCGACGCCGAACCACGGGCTGCGCTGATCTTTGCCGGCGAAACCGGTGGCCTCCAGCGGATTCTGGTAGAAGAAGGTTTTGCCGTCCAGCGAGACCCCGGAAATCAGGCCGTTATACAAGGTGCGCTCCATCACGTCGATATACTTCGCATCGGCATGCAGCAGGAACAGGCGATGGTTCCAGAAATCGTTCCCCACGGCGGCGCAGGTTTCGTTGTAAGCGCTCATATTGGGCAGTTCGTAATCGGCCCCGAAGGACTCGCCCACGGCGCGAGCGCCGATGCCGCCGGTAATATGCAGCTTCTTACCGGCCACGTTGTCCCAGATCTTGTCGAGGGCGTTCACGTAAGCCATGTCGCCGGTGAGCGCCGCCACGTCGGCCATACCGGAATACATGTAGACGGCGCGAACCGCGTGGCCCCCGGTGACGGCCTCGGTTTGGTCCACGACCCTCATTTGCGCCTGCACATAGGGGTTCCCGGCGCCCTCCTCTTTGCTCTGTGGCCCGCGGACATCCAGCATGAACTTGGCGAGGTTCAGGTAGCGCACGTCGCCGGTGACGCGATACAGTTTCGCGAGGCCCATCTCCACGATCTGATGGCCGGGCCAGATCTCGCGCTTGCCCGGTCCGAACGTGTCGCAGAGGAGGTTGGCGCTGCGCAGCGCGATATCCAGCAGGGAGCGCTTTCCGGTGGCGGCATAGTGGGCCGCGGCAGCTTCATAAAGGTGACCCAGGTCGTACAGTTCGTGGCTGTCGACGCCTTCCAGTATCCAGCGCTCCTGGCCGCTCCAGGGATGCGGCCGCAGTGGATCGATGGTGCGCGCGGTATACAGGTAGCCGTCTTTTTCCTGCGCCGCGCCGATCTTCTCGATCAGGCTGTCGAGGTAGGCATCGAGCTTGGCATCGGGATGCACGCTCAAGGTGTAAGACGCGCCTTCGATCACCTTATAAACGTCGGTGTCGTCGAAGGGATACGGCGGGTACTTCCGGTTTTCGAGCGGCTCGCCCCGCAAAGCCTTGGCGGCGCGAATGAAGTTGTCGACGCGGCCGGTCTCCTCATCCTTGCCGAACGCGAAGGGAATGGTTACCGTCCGATTAATCTCGATTCGCGGCGCCCAGAACCCATCGTCGACGTGAACCGCGGTGAAGGGCACCGGCTTCACCGGATAATCGCGCTGTTGAGCCGCGAGGGGGGCAAGGAAAGATAGTGCGCACAGTGCTGCAATCGCTTTCATCGTTTTCTATTCTAATCCCAACTAACGCGGATCCTGCCCCCACGGGCGCTTAACCGTTTTGGGGGTTGCGACTGTTCAGTCCCAGCAACCGCTCCCTTACGGGTCGCGGCTCTGTTACGGTTGCATCGTGTTTGCTGCTACTTACAGAGCCGCGACCGTAAGGGAACGGTCCGCGGACGCCCATCCCCCAGATCGGTTAAACCTCCAAGAGCGACTTCACGGACGGCGCCGTGATATGCTTCCTACCCATGGACGCAAAATCCGCCGCGCAAGAGCGTTTTCAATCCGCCCGCGAGGGGCTAATCGAGCTCAGCCACCGCATTCACGCTCATCCCGAGCTGGGCTTTGAGGAGGAGCAAGCCTCCGCCTGGCTCTGCGAATCGCTGGCCGACGCGGGGTTCACCGTGGAAAAGGGGATTTGCGGCCTTCCCACGGCATTTCGCGCCCGCGCCGGGTCCGGCCCCTTGCATGTCGCTATTTGCGCCGAATACGATTGCCTGCCCGGCATCGGCCATGCTTGCGGCCACAACATCATCGCGGCATCGGCCGCCGGCGCCGCGCTCGCCGCGGCGAAGGTGGCCGATGAGGTGGGCCTCACCGTCAGCGTGATCGGCACGCCGGCGGAAGAAGTGGGCAACGCCAGCGGAAAGATCCTGCTCCTCGAGCGTGGCGCTTTTGCGGGCATTCATGCCGCCATGATGGTGCACCCGGCGCCGTTTGACATGCTGCGCGCGAAGATGATCGCCGCTTCCATGTTCGAGGTTCATTGCACCGGCAAGGAATCCCACGCGTCGGCATTCCCGGAACTCGGCGTGAACGCCGCGGACGCACTCACCATCGCGCAAACCGCCATCGGCCTGCTGCGCCAGCACATCCGCTCCACCGATCGTATCCACGGCATCGTGACCAACGGTGGTGTGGCTGCGAACGTGGTTCCCGCCCACACGTCGGCCAAGTACATGATCCGCTCCGAGACGCTGGAGCAACTGAAAGAATTGCGGCCCAGAGTGTACCGATGTTTTGAGGCTGGGGGCCTTGCCACCGGCGCGAAAGTTGCGATCTCCGGAGGCGACAGCCCCTACGCCGAGATGCGGCACTACGAGCCCATGGCTGCGCTCTACCGCAAGAATTCGGAAGCCCTGGGGCGAAAATTCCCAGATCTGGGCGAGTGGGAGACGCGGCCGACCGGTTCCACCGATATGGGCAACGTCTCGCTCGAGATCCCGTCCATCCATCCCATGATCGGCATCAATTCTCTGCCCGCCGTGAACCACCAGCCGGAATTCGCGCACCATTGCGCCACTCCGGACGCCGACAAAGCGCTGAGCGACGGCGCTCAGGCCATGGCATGGACCTGCATCGACCTGGCGACGAATCGCGAGGCACGGGAAGCACTGTTTGCGCGCTGAGTAACCGCGGTGGAAGTACACTGGTCGTGGAGGATTCATTCCAATGAAGTCCAACTATCCGCGCCGCCGATTCCTGCAAACTGCCGCGGCCGGCGGCCTATTAGCTGCGAGGGGCAACCGGCTCGAAGCGGAGGCGCCGTCCGAGCAGTCTGCGGCGCCGTCCGACCAAGTGCGATTCGGCATGGTCGGCGTCGGCATGCAGGGTTCGGGCCTGCTGAGCTCGGCCCTGAGCCTTCCGGGCGTGCATTGCGTGGCGGCGGCCGACCTTTGGGACGGACGGCACACACTCGCCAAGGAGATCGTCAACGACCCCAACCTGCCCACCACCAGGCGCTACCAGGAACTCCTCGACCGGAAGGATATCGACTGCATCATCGCCGCCGTGCCCGACCACTGGCATAGGCGCGTAGTGGTGGACTCCTGTAACGCGGGCAAAGACGTCTACTGCGAAAAACCAATGTCGCACACTGTCGCGGATGGATTCGCGATGGTTGAGGCGGCGCACGCGAACAAGCGTGTCGTGGAGATCGGATCGCAGCGTGTCAGTTCGGCCCTCTGCGGCAAGGCGCGCCAGTTGTACCACGAGGGCGCGATCGGACTGGTGGAATTCGTGGAGCTCAGCATGGGGCGCAACGATCCCAACGGGGCTTGGGTCTATCCACCACCGCCCGACCTCTCGCCGCAGAACCTGGATTGGGACACCTGGCTCAATGAAGCGCCGAAGATTCCCTTCGATCCCATCCGGTTCGCGCGCTGGCGCTGCTGGCGCGAGTATGGGACCGGCGTGGGTGGCGATCTCATGGTGCACCTGCTTAGCGGCATGCTTTACACACTCGGCTGGAACGAGCCGCCGCAATCGGCCTCCGCGCTCGGCGGGATTTTCCGCTTCAATGACGGGCGCGACATGCCGGATGTCCACCTGGTTCTGTTCGATTATCACGGCGTCCCGGTGTACGTAAGGCTGGACCTCTGCTCGCAGAGTGGCGAGACGGCCCGTTTCTACGGTCCGAAAGGGATCATCGAGGCGGGTGGCGGAGAACTGCGCATCCTGCCGCAGCGGGGCGTGGATACGGCGCCGAGCTATTACTCCGGCGGGTTCCCGTCGAAAATGCGCGAGCAGTATGTGCGGCAATGGCGGGCGGAACACGCGGTCGCGCCGGGCCAGGATCCGGTCACCGAGATCACGGCGTTTCAGACGGACAACTGGGACGACCTCAGGCCGCACTTGTGGAATTTCTTCCAGGCCGTGAAAACCCGAGGCTCAGTGGCGGAAGATGCCGTGTTCGGAAACCACGCGGCCATCGCCTGCCATATGGCCAACGAATCCTATTTCCGGAAAGCGCCGGTGCATTGGGACAGCGCTTCGCATAGCGTCAAGGCCTGAGCTGGGAAGCTCTGGAAGCCCGCGTAATACAGTGACGCCGAGCGCACGTTGTGGGGCGGCGTGGTATCCAGGTGGGTATCCTGCGCGCCGGTTGCTTACCGGCGCTCGACGGCCGGTTCACGGAAGTACGGGGCCGGTGCAGCGTTTATTTCGTGATATCGGAAGCTTCCTGTCGGCCGCGTTCCTCTGCGGCGGCCCTACCGTTTCTGATTTCTCAGCCACTTCTCCAGCGTGCCGGATTCCTCGCGCGTCATTCGGGGAGCCGCCTTGCCCACCATCGTCATGAACCAATCGACCTCCTCGGGCTTATCCGGATGGCCGATGTTCTCGGCCGGCTTGCCGCCCGCCCCGGGCCGCATGGAGTTGACGATCAGCGCGCCCTTCTGGTCTAGAAAAGCGAAGTACGGCAGCCCCGACGGGCCGCCCAAGGTTTTCAGGAACTCAGCGCCGCCGGGCGTTTCCAGCGCTTTCTTTCCCTCGCTCTCCTGTACTGTGAAACGGACCGTTACAAAATATTTCTCTACGATCGGTTCGATCTCGGCGGACCCGATGAAACTATCGAGTTTCTTACACCAGCCTCACCAGGACGCGTGAAAAATGGCGAAGATGGCCCGCTGACTGGCCGCCGCCTGCGTCTTGGCCTGGTCGAGGAGGGTATTGGCGGAAGGCGGGCTCTGCGCTTGCGCCAGGGCAATGCCGAGCAGAAAGGCGGGGACAGCGCCGCCTAAACGGGTTCGGTGGCTCTGCATGCCTCCAGCATACTACCCCGACGGCTCCTTACCCAGCTAATGCCAGAGCCTCCCTGACGCACCGAGGCTCTGAACGCGACCGGGCCGCCGCGAATCAGCGTTAACCATAGGCCCACGCCTTGATGTCCTCCAGGGAGTTGCTGAACGCGACCGCGCCGCCGCGAATCCAGCGTTAAGGCGCATATCGGAAGTGAACGGCCGGGCGGAGGCGCTCATAACGACTTCATGGCTCCCTTCGCTCCCCCTTGTGCGGGACTTCAGAGGAACTTGCAGAATCACGTCCACAAACCAGCGGGCTGCAGCCGGCTAGAGCCTGGCTTCAGCCGGCTTCAGCCCGCCAAAGCCGTTGCTGCAAGCGGTCTGCGATGCAGTTACTGGAGAGCGATCGGCTTTTGGCGATTGGCTCTTAACTCAGCGGGGCCGGGCCTACACCGACCGGCCGGGCTGTGCCAGTACCGGGGCATGCGCCGCGCGGCTGTATTCCGGAGGGATCAGCAGCGTTAAAGCATCGGGAAGTACGCGTACTTCGGCCGGCAGTCGGCCGGCAAATTCTCCGTCGATCTGCACGTAAATGCAGGAGCCTTCCGGACCGGACAGGGTCACGCGGTCCGAACGCAGAACGGTGGCGCCTTTCATTCCCGCCAGGGTATTCAGAAGCATGCCGGCGAAGTATTTGACGTAGCGCAGCGTGTTGCGCCCCTCGAGCAGCACCAACTCGAATTCGTCATCCATGATATGAACATTGCGCGCGATTTCGAAATCGCCGCCATAGTTGCGGACTTTGGAGATCAGGGCGAAGGAGCATTCGCGGCGCTGGCCGCCGGCTTCCACGGTGAATTGTCCCAGGCCCTTGCCCAGCAGGCTCCAACCGGCCAGCCAGTAGGCCAGCTTGCCGACGCGCGCTTTGATGGCGGCGTTTACGTTGTAGACGATGTGGGCATCCAGGCCGACGCCGGCCATGAGCATGAAATGGCGTTCCACGCGCCCGCCGTCGCAAGTCAGGCGGCCCACCGGGATGCGCTGCGGGCGGCATTCCTCCAGACGTTCCGCCACGCGCTCCAGCTTCGAACCCAGTTTCATTTCCATGGCCAGCACATTGGCCGTGCCCGCCGGCAGAATGGCCAGCGGGACGCGGCTGTGCACCATGCCCTCCACTACTTCGTTGATGGTGCCGTCGCCGCCGGCGGCGACAATCAAGCCGGCGCCGCGCGCAATCTGTTCGCGCGCGATGGTCCCCGCCGTGCTCGGGCCGGTGGTGGGGGCAACGGTGACGGTGTGGCCGTTTTTCTCGAGAATCCGGACGGCGCGGTCCAAGAGCGCCATTCCGGCGCGTCCGAATTTGCCGGCCCTTGGATTGTAAATAAGGACGGTGTTGCGATATTCGGTGATGGTTTTTCTCCGCGGGCCTCGTTTAAATTATAGTTGAGAGTTCCATGAAAGATCCCAGGGTGGAAGTGGAGAAATTGCGCCGGGAGTTGCGGCGCCACGAGCATCTGTATTACGTGGTGGACCAGCCCGAAATCACCGACGCCGAATACGACGTGTTAATTCGCCAGTTGCGCGAGCTGGAGGAGCGCCACCCGGAACTCGCGTCCGCCGACTCCCCCACCCAGCGGGTCGGCGGCAAGCCGCGCGACGGGTTCATCAAGGTTCCGCACAGCTCCGCGATGCTCAGCCTGGACAACGCGCTCAATGAAGGGGAGTTGCGCGCTTTCGATTCCCGCGTGCGCGAGCTGCTGGCCGGCGCCGATTTCCGCTACGTGACCGAGCTCAAGATGGACGGCCTCTCCATGGCCGCGCACTATCGCGCGGGCCGGTTCACGCAGGCGGTAACCCGCGGAGACGGCAGCGTGGGCGAAGACGTCACCGAGAACGCCCGCACCATCCGCTCGTTGCCTCTGAGTGTCGAAACCAGCCTGGACGATCTCGAAACCCGCGGCGAAATCGTCATGAACCGCCGCGCGTTCGAACGCCTCAACCTGGATCGCGATGAGAAAGGCCTTTCGCGGTTCGCCAATCCGCGCAACGCCGCGGCCGGCTCGCTGCGGGTGCTTGAGCCGCAGATCACCGCTTCGCGCCGCCTCGAATACTACACCTACTTCCTGCTCACCGAAGGCCGCCCGGCGATGGACAGCCACTGGGCCTCGCTCGAGGAGTTGGCCCGCCTGGGCTTCAAAGTCAACCCGCATCGCCGCCTGTGCCGCTCGGTCGAAGAAGTCCTGGCCTACTGCTCCGAATGGGAGGAGCGCCGGGAACAACTTCCCTACGAGATCGACGGCGTAGTGGTAAAGGTCGACTCCGTGGCACAGCAGCGGCAACTGGGGTACACCGCCAAAGCGCCGCGGTGGGCCATCGCCTACAAGTATCCGGCCCGGCAGGCAAAGACGACCGTCCTCGACGTCGAAGTGCAGGTGGGGCGAACGGGCGCCCTCACCCCGGTGGCCGTCCTCGATCCCAAGGAAGTGGGCGGCGTGACCGTGGCCCGAGCCACGCTGCACAACGAAGACGAAATCGAACGCCTGGGCCTGCAGATCGGCGACGAGGTGGTCATCGAACGCAGCGGCGACGTCATTCCCAAAGTGGTGCGCGTCAGCGCGCAAGGTTCCGTGCGGAAGCCCTTCCAGATGCCCGGCACGTGTCCGATTTGCGGCGGCGCGGTGGTGCGCGAAGAAGGCGAGGCGGCCAGCCGCTGCATCAACATCAACTGCCCGGCGCGGCTCAAAGAGTCCATTCTGCATTTTGCCTCGCGCGGGGTGATGAATATCGATGGCGTGGGCGACGCGCTGGTGGATCAATTGGTAGATCGCGGCCTGGCCAGGAGTGTCGCCGACCTGTATACGCTCACCGAGGAGCAGTTGCTCACGCTGGAGCGCATGGGGCCGAAATCGGCCGCCAACATTTTGCGCAACATCGAAAACTCCAAGCGGAACCCGCTGCCGCGCGTGATCGGCGCCCTGGGCATCCGTTTCGTGGGAGAGCGCACCGCGGTCTTTCTGGCGGAGGAGTTCGGCAGCCTGGACGCCATTGCCGCTGCATCGGTGGACGAATTGCAGCGCGCCGCGGAAGTCGGGCCGAAAGTGGCCGAGAGCATTTTCCGCTTCTTTCATGAGCCGCACAATCAGGAATTGGTGGACCGCCTCCGCAACGCCGGTTTGCAATTCGCGTACGAGTCCGCGCGCCGGAAAGGCGGGCCGTTTGAAGGCTTCACGTTTGTACTCACCGGCGCGCTGCCCACGCTCAGCCGCGAGCAGGCCAAGGAATTGATTGAGAGCGCCGGCGGCAAGGTGACCGGTTCGGTGAGCAAGAAGACCAGCTACGTGGTGGCCGGCGTGGATGCCGGCAGCAAACTGACGAAAGCCGAGAGCCTGGGGCTGCGCATCATCGACGAAGTGCAACTTCTCGGCTTGCTGCGGGCGGGGTGAGACAAACTCTCTAGGAATCTTAATCAGCCGCCGATGAACGCCGATCACCAATTCATTGCTATCGGCGTTTATCTGCGTTCATCGGCGGCTAATTCTCAAAACCCCAACCTTTTCCACAGCCCCGCCTTTACCGCGAACCCTTCCAGCATCCAGAGATTGCTCTTGAACTTGCCGATACCGTATGCGATGCTCTTCCCGTCGGGCGCGAGACTGAGGCGCATCGCCGGATTCAGATTGCTGCGCGGCCGGTTTTCCCTGCCCACATTACCGATGACCTTCTCCGCACCGGAGGCGATGTCGACCGTAAAAAGCTCTTCGCCCTGGTCATTGGGCCGCAACCCGTAGACCCGCTTGCCGTCGGGCGCGAAGGCGTAGGCTTCGGAATGGTGCTCGCCCAGGGAACGGACCGTCTTTCCGTCGGGGGAATACAGGCTCTCGCCCAACAGAATCCAGTCGCCGGCCGGCGACCAAACCGGCACAGCATTGTTGTCGTACTCCACGTCGGCCTTGACCATTGCCGGGGTTGCCTGCCCGGTGGTCTTGACCTTCTCCAGGTTGGGCTTGCCGTCCTGGAACCGGACGTAGGCGAACCAGTTTCCGTCGAGCGACCAGGAGCCGGAGTATTCGGCCGAGGCGCGGTCGTCGGTAAGCGGCACCGGCGGTCCTCCGGCTACGGCGGAAATCCATAAGCGGTTGGCGGTGGCGCCGGCATCGATTCTGGTATAGACCACGCGATCGCCCTCCGGCGAAAGCGCCGGCCCCATCAGCCACTGCGGCGTCACCCCAGGGAAATCGCGGGCCGTGATCAGGGGACGGTCGGAATTATCGGCCGCATGCAGCCATATTTCCTGCGGCCCGTTGCGGTCGGTGACGTAAGCCAGGAGCGGTTTATTGGCCGCCCACGAGGCCATCAGTTCGTCGCGCTCGGTGGCAATCAGGGGATGGACCGCGGCGTTTGCCAGATCCACCGACACGATGTCGTAGCTGCCGGTGCTTTCCCGGAAAACGATGCGCTGCCCGTCGGGAGAGACGGCGGGCCCAGATCGCGAAGCCGTGCCGCTGGTGAGCGCGTAGTGTTCCCCGGAGACGGTGTCGGCAAGCCAGAGTTGCTCGGAAGCGTCGCCCGCGCCGGCCAGCGAGAGCAACACGTGGCGCGAATCCGGCATCCAGCAGAAGGCCGGCGTGCCGCCGAACGATTGCAGATCGGGGAACACCATGCGCGGGGGCTTTGCCGGATTGGCGGGATACGGCAGCAGCCAGGCCTCTTCGTGCTGCCGGCCGCCATTCAGGAACAGGAGAATCTGCTTGCCGTCGGGAGAGAACTTCAGTTTGGGCTGGTTGTAGATGTCCTTCGAGGCGTAGGGGTCGGGCAGGTAACGTTTGGGGGCCGCGGTGGGCGGAGAGCTGATCCACACGCCGTAGCGGCCTTCGTCGCCGGGATAGAAGTACGCCAGGGCCTGGTTATCCGGAGAGAAACTGGTCAGCCGCGTCGGGGGCACCTTGGGCACCACGATTTCCGGTTCGCCGCCCACCGTGGCCACCGACCAGATGGCGTCGGGTTGGCGATCGATGCTCAGGAGCAGCCGTTTCCCGTCGGGAGCCCAGGCGAGTGGGTTGGCGTCTTCCTCGGTGTGGGTGATTTGTACCGGAGTGGCGGAATCGAGGTAACGGATATAGGTCTCGTAAGGCCCGTCGGCGCCGCGCGCCGCATAGGCTACGGCCTTGCCATCGGGCGACCAGACAGCGCTGAACTGGCCGCCGGGCGCAAAGGAAAACGGCGTGAAGCGATAGGCCGACTGGTCCGGCATGGCGGGGCCGGTGCGCAGGAGGTAGATAACGAAGGCCGTCGCCAAACCCGCTGCGAAAGCAGCCACGAGAGGCCAGGGAAGACGCCGCCGGCCTCTTGAAGAAACGGTGGAAGGCGGGGCGACAGGCAGCTCGGCCGGCCGCGTGATGCTGGCCTCGGAAGCGTGGTCGCGCAAGCTGCGCAACTCCTGAAAAAGATCGCGCGAGGATTCGTAACGGCCGGTGGGATCCTTGGCGAGACACCGGTTGATGACCCAGCGCAACGGACCGGGGATATTCTGTTCGATGGGCGGAGCCTCCTCGCCGATGATGGCGGACATGGTCTGCACCGATTCCGGACGGTCGAAGGCGCGCTTGCCGGCGGCCATTTCATAAAGGATCAAGCCGAACGAGAACTGGTCGGAGCGGTAGTCGGTGGGTGCGCCGCGAGCCTGTTCGGGGCTCATGTAATTGACCGTCCCGAGGATCATGCCGGGCTGGGTATGGCCGGCGACCTGGGTCTCGTCGGGGTCGGCGGAGACCACGGTCTGCTTGGCGAGCCCGAAATCCAGAATGCGGACGCGGCCGTCGCCTCCCACCATGATGTTGAGCGGCTTAAGGTCGCGATGGGTGATGCGGGCGGCGTGGGCGGCGGCCATTCCGTCGGCGATCTGGACGGCGATATCGAGCAGTTTTCGCACCGGGAGCGGTCCGCGTTCGAGCAGGGCGGCGAGGGTTTCGCCGGCCACGAATTCGGTGACTATATAGGAGACGCCGTCTTCATTTCCGATGTCGTACAGGCCCAGAATATTGGGATGGTTGAGCGCGGCGACGGCGCGGGCTTCCTGTTCGAAGCGGGCGCGGCGGCCGGGATCGGCCGAGACGTCGGCGGGCAGAATCTTGATGGCCACGTCGCGGCCCAGGCGCGGATCGCGGGCGCGGTAGACCTCGCCCATGGCTCCGGCGCCCAGACGAGAGACGATTTCATAAGGACCCAAGCGGGTTAACGGTGCGCGCGACATCTATTGGGTCAGGATAGCGCAGGGGGGAAGGATTTCACCACGGAGGCCTGGCGCGGCGAAGGTGCAACCGAAGAAGATATTCACCTCAGAGACACAGAGGTGGCGGAGGACACAGAGGAGTAAAGGCCCCGGGTATCAGCGTCTCAGCGGCCTCGATTCGCGAGAATCGCCGCAGCTTGCGAAGATTCTGGCCGTTAGTAGTATAGTACAGAGGCACGGCGCGGCATACCGCAGCCAAAGAAGATATTTACCGCAGAGATACGGAGAGTTGCAGAGTTTGTTGAGGAAAAAGAGAGCGGACTCAAAACCTGTGGAGAGCGCTGAGGGGGCGGAGGTAACCGGCGTTTCCCACAGGCGAGCGCTAAAGTGCAGGCCGTCGCCCAGGGGCAGTCCGAAGCGTTTCGCCACGCATTTTCAACCCTTGCGTTTGTCTCCATGAAGCGCAGGTTACCTCTGCCGGCTCTGCGCTCTCCAAATATTGACTTTCTCAGCTATCCCAAGAAACTCTGCAGTGCTAACTCACGCGCAGAATCTTCGCGCGCCGCGGCGTTTTCCCGAACCAAGGCTCCTTCTACGCCGACACCTGGGGTCTTACCCCTCAGCGACCTCCGCGCTCTCCGGTTTTGACTTTGCTTTTGTTTTTCTCCGCGTCTCTGCGGCTCTGCGGTGAACCTGGTTTTGCTTGCGGCCTCCGCCGCGTTGCGCCTCGGCGCCTCCGCGGTGAAATTCCTACTCCCAATGCAGCGCGCGCATGGGGTCGATGCCCGTCGCCCGGCGCGCGGGGAGGTAGCCGGAAAGCAACGCCACGGCGCCGATGCCGGCCGTCGCCAGGCATAGCGTCAGGCCGTCGCTCGGGTCCACGCCGAAGAGCTGGGCCCGCACCAATCGCGTCAATCCCAACGCCGCGGGCAGCCCGATCGCCACGCCGAGCCCCACCAGCAGCATCACTTCGCGCATCACCAGCCAGACCACCGACCCTCCGCTCGCCCCCAGCGCCATGCGAATTCCGATCTCGCGCGTGCGGCGCGCCACCATAAATGCCATCACGCCGTATAGCCCCATGGCCGCGAGCAGCGTGGCCAGAAGGCCGAAGCCGCCGGAGAGCGTGGCCAGCAGCCGTTCGGTGATCAGCGAATTCTCCACCTGCCGATCGAGCGTCCGCATCTGGTAGAGAGGAACGTCGGGATCCAGCTCCGTTACCACCTTCCGCAAGGTTTGGAACAGGCCCGAAGGGTCAGCCGCCGCGTGGACATAGTCCGTCATCCCAACCACGAATTCCTGCTGGTTGTAGGGCACATACAGTTCGTAGGGCACCTCGTCGCGCAGGCTCTCGTATCGCGTGTCGCCCACCACTCCCACAATCTCGATATCGAGCTTGGTTCCCGGGTTTCCGCCTTCACCCACGTGCCGCCCGATGGGGTTGGCGTTGCCGAAGTATCTGCGCGCAAATTTCTGGTTCACGATTCCCACTTTGGGAGCCGCGGCATCGTCCCCAAGGCGAAAATCACGCCCAGCCAGGATGGGAATCTGCAAAGTCTGGAAGAAGCCCGGTGTGGTGAACTGCATATGGGGATCGACATACTCGCCAATCTTCGGAGAGTAGCCTTCCACGGTGATGGTGTTGTCCCACTCGTTGCCATCGAGCACGGGGATCACCGCGAGAGTCGATGAAGTCACACCCGGGAGCGACTGCAGGCGCTCGCTGAGACGCCGGTAGTAGTCCAACGACCAAGTCTGAGGCTTGCCGCTCAAGGTGGGGTCGACCGCAAAGCTCACCAGGTTCGCGGTGCGGAAGCCCGGGTCGAGTTCCTTTAAGTTTTTGAGGCTGTGGACGAAGAGTCCTGCGCCGATGAGCAGCAGCAACGAGAGCGCTACCTGCGCCACCACCAGACCCTTGCGCAGCAGCACCGCGGCGCCGCCCACTACCGCACCGGCCTGCTCCTTCAATGTCGATGCCAATTGCGGGCGCGTGGCCTGCAAGGCCGGCATCAGGCCGAAGATCAGGCCGGTGAGCAGCGATACCAGGAGGGCAAACAGCAGCACGGTCGCGTCGGGGCCGGTCGAGACGCTGATTACCGCGAGGTCCTGCGGTAAGAAGCCCAGCAGTGCCTTGTCCAGGAACACCGCCAAGCCCAGTCCAATTGCACCGCCGGCCGCGGCCAGAACCACGCTTTCCACCAGCAACTGGCCGATCAGCCGCCGCCGCGTGGCGCCCAGCGCGAGGCGGATGGCGACCTCTCTCTGACGCCCGGACGCCCGCGCAATCAGCAGATTCGCCAGATTGGAACAGGCGATCAGCAGCACCATCGCGACGATGCCCATCAGCGCCAGGAGCGGCTTGGAAAACTGGTCGCGCAATTCCGAACGGCCCTTGGAAGCCGGCAGCGCATCCATCGACATCGCCAGAAACTGCTGCCGGGTGTATTCGGTTGTCTTGGCGAAGGCGGGCATCTGCACTTCCATCTGGAGTATCTGGTGGAAGAGCGGCTGCAATCCGGCTTTGGCGCTTTCCAGCGAGAGGCCCGGCTTCAATCTCCCGTAGACCTCCACGAATCGGCGCCGCCGGTTCCTCAACTCCGGGAACGGCGTTTTCGGCAGCAGGTCATGCATGGCCATGGGCACGCGGATTTGCGGAGAATAGCCCAGGTGTACGCCATCGAATCCCGCCTGGCTCACCCCGATAACGGTCAGCGGGTAGCCATTCACCACGATCTTCTTACCCACTACCCCGGGGTCGCCTGCGAAGCGTGTTTTCCAGTAGCTGTAGCTCAGAACGGCGAGCGGATGGCCACCCTCCGTGACGTCGTCCCCCGCGTTAAATACGCGCCCCAGCGCCGCGCCCACGCCAAGCACCGAAAAATAGTTTCCCGAGACGTCTTCGCCCTCCACCAGCTCCGTGCGGCCATTGAAGCCCACGCTGTAGGTGTTGCCATAACGGCAGACGAGGCCGCTGAAGACCTGGTTCTTGTCGCGAAAATCCTGGTACATCGGGTAAGAAAGCGAGTGCCCGCCGGTATTGCTGCCGTAGTGGTGGCCGCGGGCGGTCAGGAGCACGAGTTGCTCTGGATGGCTCACCGGCAACATTTGCAGAATGAGCTGATTTACCAGCGTGAAAATCGCCACATTGGCGCCGATCCCCAGGGCCAGCGAAAGCACCGCCACAGAGGTAAACAGCGGCGATTTACGAAGAGTGCGAAAGGAATAGCGGAGATCCCGCAGTACGGTCGTCATCGATAGGAATACTGCGGAAACGGGAAAAGGTTACGGGGAGAAGCCGTCAGCTATGAGCACTCAGCTTTCAGTTCCCGCGCGCTCACGAGGCGCGGTGTCTCGAAGCTGATAGCTGAGCGCTCTCCAGAAACTGCAGGCCCGCGGGTCTGGTTCTCTGTGTGCTCTGCCACCTCCGTGCTCTCAAACCTGGGGGAAGACATTGCCGCGTCCACCCTGGCGCCGGCCTTCTTGCCTGTGCTTTCCTCTGTACTACTACCGGCCAGAATCTTCGCGTTGCGCGACGATTCTCGCGAACCGAGGCCCGCTGACACGCTGATACACGGGGCCTTTGCCCCTCTGTGTCCTCCGCCGTCTCTGCGCCCTCCGGTTTTGACTTTGTTTTTGTTTTTCTCCGCGTCTGTGCGCCTCTGCGGTGAACCTTGTTTTGGTTGCGGCGTCGCAGCGCTGCGCCTCCGTGTCTCCGTGGTAGACCATTCTTCCGAGTTTCAGAATCCTTGGTCCGAGCCCTAGCTTCCCCGCTACCCCGCCGGCAGATTCCATTGCGAGATCACATGCGTCTCGTGCTCAAACCCGAGCGTACTTACCGTCGCGGTGGCCAGTGCGAATAGGCGGCCGCAATCCGGCGGGAGACCCAGCCAGCGCGCCGTGAGGATCCGCAAAAAGTGGCCGTGCGCGAACAGCGCCACGTCACCGTTCACTCCCGAAGCGCGCGCCAACACCGCTTCCGCGCGGGCGCCAACCTGCGCGGCCGTCTCCCCGTGCAGCGGACCGTCGCGCCACAGCGACCACCCGGGATTTTCCTTTTGGATCTCGGCGGTGGTGCGGCCTTCGTAGGCGCCATAGTTCCACTCGCAGAGATTCGGGTCCACCTGGGCGACGTCGCCGTAGCCCGCCAGCCGGCAAGTTTCGCGCGCGCGGGAGAGCGGGCTCGAGAGCACCAGAGCGAATTCCCGGCCCGCCAGCCGACGGCCCACCGCGATGGCGTTTTCGCGGCCCGCCTCGGTTAGCGGCAAGTCGGTCCTTCCGGTGTGCGCGCCCGAAAGGCTCCATGCGGTTTGACCGTGCCGAATCAGCCAGATTGTCAGCGGCATCCTCTACACTATAGTGGATGCGCCGAACGGCATTTATATTCTCTCTTTTTTGCGCCGCAGCGGTCCACGCCGCGGCGCCCGCGTTGATGCCCATGCCCGCGAAAATGGACATCGCCGAAGGCGCCCTTCCGATTGACGCAAGTTTCGGAGTTGCGGCGGATACCGATTCCCGCCTGGCGCCCGCGGTGAAGCGTTTCCTCACGCGTGTGGCGCAGCAGACCGGTATCTTCCCGGCGCCCAAGGGCTCGGCCGCGACACTCGCCATCGCCTGCGCGCCATGTACCGCGTCCCCGGCGATGGGCGAGGACGAGAGCTACCAGTTGGACGTCACCCCGTCCGGCGCGAACCTGAAGGCTGCCACCATGGCCGGCGCATTGCGCGGGATGGAGACCTTTCTGCAATTGATCCAACCCGGCCCCGAAGGCTTCCAGGCGCCCGCGGTCGACATCGCCGACCGGCCGCGCTTCGTCTGGCGTGGATTGATGCTGGATTGCTCGCGCCACTTTCTGCCCCTCGATGCGATCGAGCGCAACCTCGATGCTATGGCCGCGGTGAAGCTCAACGTGCTTCACTGGCACCTCTCCGACGACCAGGGTTTTCGCGCCGAAAGCAAGCTCTATCCCAAGCTGCAGCAATTCGGTTCGGACGGCATGTTCTATACGCAGGAGCAGATGCGCGAAGTGGTGGCCTACGCCGCGGCCCGCGGCATCCGCGTGGTGCCGGAGTTCGATATCCCCGGCCACACTTTGAGCTGGCTGGTGGGGTATCCGGAACTGGCCGCCGGTGCGGGTCCGTTCGAGATCGGACGCCACTTCGGCGTGTTCGACCCGGTGCTCGACCCTACACGCGAAGAGATCTACACCTTTCTCGACGGCTTCATCGGCGAAATGGCCGCTCTCTTTCCCGACCCCTTCTTCCACGTGGGCGGCGACGAGGTGAACGGCAAGGCGTGGAGGGAGTCTGCGGAGGTGCAGGCCTTCGCCAAAGCGCACGGCCTGAAAGACACCTTGGCCCTCCAGACGTATTTCAACCAGCGCATCCTGAAAATCCTGCAGAAGCATGGCAAGAACATGATCGGGTGGGACGAAATTCTCGGCCCCGACTTGCCGCAGGACGCCGTGATTCAATCCTGGCGCGGGGCCGATTCGCTGGCCGCCGCGGCCGCGCAGGGGTATCGCGGCATTCTCTCGGCCGGCTACTATCTGGACCACGCGCGGCCGGCGGCGTACCACTATGCGGTCGACCCGCTGGGTGGTCCGGCGGAGCAACTCACGCCCGAGCAGGCGGCGCACATTCTCGGCGGCGAAGCCTGCATGTGGTCGGAACTGGTGGATGCCGAGACAGTGGATTCGCGCATCTGGCCGCGCGCCGCAGCCATCGCCGAGCGCTTCTGGTCGCCGCGTGAAGTGACCGATATCAACTCCATGTATGCGCGCATGGAGGCCGTGAGCCGGCAGCTCGAATGGACCGGAGTGACGCACCGGTCGAGCTACGGCGAGATGCTCGACCGCCTGGCCGGCGCGCGTCCCGTGGAACCCCTACGCATTCTGGCGGACGCCTCGGAGGCTCGCGGGCTGGGCACCGGGCGGCGCGCCAAGGACACGCAGACTCCGCTGAATCGTTTTGTGGACGCGGCGCGGCCGGAAAGCGAAACCGTGCGGCATCTGGAGTTGCTGGCCCGCAAAGTGGCAGCCGCGCGCGCTCCCGACGCTGCCGACATGGCAACGCTGCGCGCAGTGTTCCAGGTGTGGGCCCCGAACGATGTCCGCTTCCAGGCACTGGCGGAGGGCAACGCGCTGCTGGCGGAAGTGAAACCGCTTTCGAAGGACTTAGCGGCGCTAGGCACGATGGGGCTTGAGATTCTGGACTATTGGGGCTCGGACCAGCCGGCCCCTTCGGACTGGGTAACGGCGAAGGCGAAGGAGCTCACGCGCATGCAGCACCCCAACGCTGAAGTGCTTCTGGCGGCGACTCGCCCGGTGAGGATTTTGTTAGACGAGTTGACGAAGCGGTAGTCGAGCTATTGACGCTTCCGGTAATTCACGCAGCGGTCCACAACTTCGAATCCTAGCGCTTCGTGAACACGTTGGGCGTCCAGGTTGTCCATCCAGGTATCGGAAGCGGCCGGCAACGCTCCGCCGTGGTCCGGCGAATACAATACCGTGGTCAACATGGAGACCGGTTTCGCCAAGAATCCGCATACGCATCTGTTCTTCGGAATGGGATACTACGATTTCGCCTGCCCCTTCTACCCCATGGAGTGGACCATCGCCCACCTGAAGGTGTCGGACGAAATCAAGAAGAACAACATCTCCACCGGCCACTACGAGGCGGGCCACATGGTCTACATCGACTCGCTGGCAGCCGCCAAGTACCACGCGGCCCTGGTGAAATTCGTGCAGGGCGCTATGCCGAAGTAGAATTTGGGAGGGCGGCCCGATCTCACTTCCGCCGCAAGAGCAATGTCCGTTTAATCTCCGGCGCAAACTCCTGCAGCAAATTGAACCCGACATCGGCGCCAACCACAAGCACCCCGCGTTTGCCCGTGTCCTCCATTCCGGAGTGCTGCCCGAGCGACATCACTCCCGCCGAAACGGCGATTCCAGTGACACGTGCAACCGGCGCCGCGAGTCCCCGTTCGATCCGCCGCTCCACGAACTCCGAAACGATAGCGTGCCGGGATCGCGGCAGGAACCCCTTGCACCGGCACCGCTGGTAGCCGGGATCGGTTCCCCGTAACTGCGCGACACCGTATTCCGCCGCCGCCCGGCTCAACAAGCCGGCCATCCTCCACTCCGCCCGTTTCCGGAAGCCCGCGGCTCCGGAGCCCCATCTGGGGACTGCCACCGCCGCTTGGTCGTAGAGCACCCCAAGCGAGAACTTCGCCAGCGTGCCCGTCGAAGACAGGGTATCAACGAAGGAAGGGCTGTGAATCTCAAGAGGGTCCGCGCCCTGAGCCCGCAATCCCGCCACGCTTGCAAGCCCAGACAACAGTAGAATGCCGAACTTGGCTGGGTTCAAAGTGCCTCCGTCCCAGTTATCCACCAGCAGGGGTTACGGGCCGATGAATATAGCCTTAAGGTTCAAACAGAACACGCCGAGAATGTTTGGGATCTCCGCGCGCGCCGTTAGTGCCGTGCCGCCGCGTAATAGAACGAACGCCCCAGCCCGATTGTGAAGATCGCGCATCCGTAGAGCGCATGTTCGAACGAGGAGACGAGGAGCGACCCCGTCTGTAAGTACCGGAACCCGAAAAGCAGCCCGGCCAAAAACGTGAGAGCGAGTGCCAGCGGGTTCCGGAATACGATGTGGACGTAAGCGAACGAGATCGCGCTGGCCAATACGATGGCCCAGCCCGAACCGAACAGGTCCCGGTAGCGTTCGAATAGGAACGCGCGCTAGACGATCCCCTGCGGGTACACCGACAGCACGGGATACAGCAGCATCACCAGGCCCCAGAGCCAGGGATTCGATCGCGGGAAGTTGAGGAAGAGACCTGGCGCGAATCGCCAGACTAGCGTCGTTCCGATCGCGGCCACGAGCGCGAACGTGCTCAGGATCTCTGGAGCCCAATGGCGGAGCGATCGAAACGTCCCATAGACGTTGGCGGTCGAATCGAGGATCGTGCAGCAGGATGAACAGGCAATAGGCCAGCAAGGCCCACAACGCCGGAATCGCCGGAATGCGGTGGCGGGTATAGGCAAACAGCGTGGGCCCGGCAAAGAACAGCAGCAGGAATTCGACGGCGAGGAGGGCCACTAGAGTCAGGATCGCACGGAAAGCGAAGCCGGCGGCGTTTGCGGGTCGCCGCGGAGCATGTGAAGGCGCTAAGATGCAGATGGTAGCGCGCCCCCATGAGACTGGGAATCGATTTCGGCACCACGCGTATCGTGGTTGCGGCGGTGGACCGCGGAAACTACCCGCTGGCCGCATTTGAGTCGCCCGACGGGCAGACGCGAGAGTGGTTCCCGCCGCTGGTGGCGATACGCGGTGACGAACGCCGCTTCGGCTGGAACGCGTGGGCGGTGCAGGGCAATCGCGAGTGGACTGTGTTGCGCTCGCTCAAACGGCTGCTGAAAGGCGCCGGCCCCACGACACGACTGGGCCTCGCCGGCTGCACCATGCCGGTCATGGAACTGGCAACCGAGCTCCTGTCGGCGTTCCGCCAGCAGTTGCGACAGGCCTCCACGCTGTCGCTCGATCGCGCCGAGCCGCTGGAAGCCATGATCGGCGTGCCGGCGAATGCCAACAGCAACCAGCGGTTTATCACGGCGGAGGCCTTTCGTGCGGCCGGCTTTCACGTGCTGGGCGTGCTCAACGAGCCCTCGGCGGCAAGCGTGGAGTTCGGCCATCACGAGCGGGCGCAGCACAAGGACCAGGCGCCACGGTCGCTGCTGGTGTACGACCTCGGCGGCGGCACCTTCGACGCCTCGCTGGTCGAAATGGAAGACGCTACCCACACCGTGGTGGCCAGCGCTGGCCTCTCCGATCTGGGCGGCGACGACTTCGACGAAATCCTGGCCAACCTGGCGCTGGAGACCGCCGGCCGCGCCGGCGAACGCCAATCGCTCTCGGATGCGGAGTCTTTCCGCCTGCTGGAGGAGTGCCGCGAACGCAAGGAGTCGCTCAATCCCAACACGCGCCGCATGGTGGTGGACTTGGAGCGCGTACGCGAGGGCTGGGGCGAGGTTTCGGTCGCCGTGGCGCCCTACTACGAGCGCTGCCGGCCGCTCGTCGAGCGCACCGCGCAGGTGGTGGAAGAACTGCTTGCGGCGCACTCCGGCCGGTCGATCGACACGCTCTATGTGACCGGCGGCGGCTCCGAACTTCCCGCGGTGGCGCGCGTGCTTAAAGGGACCTTCGGGCGGGCCGTGCGGCGCTCGGCCTATATGCGCTCGGCCACCGCGATCGGCCTGGCCATCAGCGCCGACGCGAGTTCCCGCTATGTGCTGCGCGACCGCTTTGCGCGACACTTCGGGGTGTGGCGGGAGACCGACCACGGCCGCGGCGTGGCGTTCGATCTGCTTTTTCCAAGCGGTCTGGAGCTGCCGCGCCGCGGCGCACCTCCGTTGCGCGTGGTGCGCTCTTATCGGCCGGTCCACAACATCGGCCACTTCCGCTACGTGGAGGCGGCGCGCATCGGCGAGGATGGCCAGCCATCGGGCGACCTCACGATGTGGGAAGACATCCAGTTTCCCTTCGACCCGGCTTTGCGGGGCGCCGCCGATCTGTCGCTGGTCGAGGTGAGCCGCAAAGACGAGAGCGCCGGATGCGAGGTGGAAGAGGAATACTCGTGCGATTCGAGCGGCATCGTGAAGGTGACGATCTGTAACCGCTCGGCCGCCTATCGCCGTGAATACACACTCGGCCGCTGGTTGAACTCGGAGCCGCGAGCCGCCGAGCCCGTCGCCGTCAAGCATGGCTGGGGCCAGCGCCACCGGTAGGGCATGCACTTACAGGCTGTGGGGGTCGTTACCGCCGGCGTAGAGCAGCAGCCAGCGGATTCCCGGCGGCTTCCGTAGAAAACTGGCCGGCGGTCTCCATTGACGTGCTGGCTGGCGCGCTCGAGCGCCTGAACTTCGGATTCCTGCCGTCGCACCTTTACAACGTTGCGGCCCTCTCCGGCAGATTTCGACCCGCTACACTGAGGATATGGAGTTCGAGTGGGACCCGAACAAAGCGGCCGAGAATCTCCGTAAGCATCAGGTGTCTTTCACCGAAGCCGCCACCGTGCTGGGTGATTTTCTCGGCACCACGGTCCCCGACCCCGACCACTCTGGCGACGAATTTCGATACATCACAGTCGGGTTGTCGAACCGGGGCCACCTGCTGATGGTCGCACATGCGGAACGCCACCAACGGATTCGGATCATCAGCGCTCGAAGGCTGACCCGAAACGAAAGACGAGCCTATGAAGAAACGCAGCGATAAGAGGAACGACGAGTTACGCCCGGAGTACGATCTTCGCCAGTTGCTCAAGGGCGGAGTGCGTGGAAAGTACGCAAAGCGCTACCATGCGGGCACAAATCTGGTTCTACTGGACCCCGACATTCGGAAGGCTTTTCGCAGCGAGAAAGCAGTGAACGAAGCGCTGCGCCTGGTGCTGCAGTTGCGCAGGGTTGGCAGTAGCAAGGCCCCCTCGGGCGACCGGGTCCGCTAACCAAGCTGTCCCCTACGCCAGATACCTCTGCAAATCGTCCGTGCGGTAGCAGTGGGCGTACGCCGTTTCGCGATCGATGCGGCCGGCGCGCACCAGTTCCACCAGCGATTGCTCCATGGTCATCATGCCATCGGCCTTCCCCACCGAAAGCGACGAGCGCAGTTGATGGTCGTCGCCTTTGCGGATGAGCGCGCGCACCGCGTCGGTGGCGATCAGGATCTCGGCCGCGGGCCAGCGCGTCACCCCATCAACGCCGGGAACCAGTTGCTGCGCGATCACCGCCAGCAGCGCGAGCGAAACCTGCTGGCGCATCTGCGGCTGGTTGGACGAAGGGAACGCATCCAGAATTCGCGAGACCGATTGAATGGTGTCGTTGGTGTGCAGCGTGGAGAGCACCAGGTGGCCGGTTTCCGCGGCGGTCAGCGCGGTCGCCATGGTCTCCGCATCGCGCATTTCCCCCACCAGGATCACGTCCGGCGATTGCCGCATGATGCTGCGCAGCGTGACCGCGAAATCCGGCGTATCGCGGCCCACCTCGATCTGCTCGATCACCGCGCTGCGGTTGGCGTGCTGGTATTCCACCGGGTCTTCGATGGTCACCACGTGCGCCGCGCGGCGCGTATTCACTATGTCGATGAGCGCCGCCAGCGTGGAACTCTTGCCGCAGCCGGTGGGGCCGGTCAGCAGCACCATTCCCTGGCGTTTCTCGGCCAGTTTCGCCAGATGCGCCGGCAAATGCAGCGATTCGAGCGTGGGAATCTTCGAAGGAAGCAGCCGGATGCACGCCGCCAGAGTGCCGCGCTGATGGTGTATGTTCACGCGGAAGCGGCCCAGGCTTTCGCGGTAAAAGCCGAAGTCGACGGTTTTATTCCTTTGCAACTCCTCGGCTTGGTGCGTCTCCAGCAGAGGCAGCACCAGGCTGCGGACGTCTTCCCCGTCGAGCGCCGTCCCCGGCACCGTCGCGAGATTTCCGGTGACGCGCAACATCACCGGCGCGCCTGCCACTAGCAGGATGTCCGACGCTCCGCGGCCGGCCGCCTGCTGCAGTACTGTATCCAGCGATGCGGTACTCTGCGGACCGCGCGGCATCCCGGTAGCCGTCTTCTGGCTGGGCGCCGCCCGGTTCAACTCCGCGACAATTTTGGAAAGTTCGCTATCGTAGTCGCCCATGCGGTCAATTCGATCTTAACTCAGCGCTTCTTCGCCAACCGGCTTGCCAACTGCAAATCGAGATCGTCGGGCCTTTCTACCTGGCCGATCACGCGGCCTTCGGTATCGATCAGCACCTGCGCGGGCAGCGTCTTCACTCCGAAGAGTTCGGTGGCCAGCCGGGCCGACGTCGAATGGACAGCGCTCACCCACGGTATGCGCGAGCTATCGTGGTCCAAGTCCGTGGCCTCCATGCCGAGGATATCGAACCCCTTGTCGCGATAGCGGGAGTACAGCTCTTTGAGGTGCGGCAATTCTGTGTTGCACGGCCCACAAAAATCGACCAGCGTAACGGCGCCATAATACTCACGGAAGTCGTGATTTTTCCCGGCTAGGTCGGTGAAAGCGAAATCGGGCACCTGATCGCCGGCGGTCAGGGGACCGGGATTCGGATGCGACAGCAGCGTCTCGACCTGCAATTCCAACTCGCGCGCGTCAGCGGCCCCGCGGATCGCGCCGCGCTCGGCAATCACGCGCCCTTCCGCGTCGATCAGTAAGCTCGACGGCGTGTCATGCGCCGCGGCATCGCCGTGCAGCGGCGTGAAGTAGCAGCCGTTGCCGTGAATGTACGGGAGCACGTAGCAATCCTCGGCGGGACGCACGTTCACTTCGAGTACGGCCATGTTGCGCGGCCCGATTCTTTGGAGTACCTGCTGCAGGAACGGAGACTCGGCGCGGCAGGCGGCGCAGGATGGGTGCCAGAAATTCACCAGCACGGCCTTGCCGCGGTAATCGGCCAGAGAGACTTTCGTGCCGTCGAAGCCCGCGAGCGTGAAGGGCGGCGCCGGTTTGGCTTGCCCGAGCAGTGTCGTCCGTACGTCGGCCTGGATCTGCCCCGGAGTCTTCCCGATCTTCGCGCCGGAATGGTCCAGAGCATCGCGCAGCGCGTCCGACGGTTCTTTCGCCATCGCCTTCACCAGCGATCCGTATCCATCAAGCCCGCCGTGCGCGGCCGCCAGCATCAAATAGAATGGCGTGTGACTGATCCGCGGCGGCAGATAATTAGCTTCTATGTTTTCAAGCAGCCCGGTCGCAGTCACAGTCGCGTCGCGAGTTCCCTTGCGCAACCACCTGCGCGCATCCACGAGCATTAAGGAGTACATATTGACGGTCAAGGCGGCCTTATCCAGATCCTTGAACGTGTACGCCTCAAACAACAGCTCCTTCAATGATGTGAGCGACGGTAAGACCGCCCGAGGCAAAGGCGCCTGGTAATAATGCTCCAGAAGACCGATCCGTTCCTCCAGCAGCGGTGTGTCGATCGCCAGCCAGTAGATTGCCTGCGCTCCCCGATCGCTCTCGGGGAATCGTATAGCCACGGCCTCCGCCAGCTTGCGATATTCCACCGGATCGACCTCCCGTAGCGCCATGGCGTAATAGAAAGCTGCATCCGGATCGTTCGGGGCGACCTGCGTGGCAATGCTCAGATACTCAATGCTCTTAGCCGCATTGCCGCGCATCTCTTCGATGAGCGCCATGCTCCGGTAGTCCGCAGCGCCCGCGCCCATCTGCTGCACCAGGGCATCGTGATCGTCCGCCAAGTCGGGGTGAAGCTCAATCGCGTGGTTGAACCAAGCCTCGGCCTTGGCCGCGTCGTCGTCGGCAGACTGCGCCCATAGAGGAGCGCACAGTACCGCCAGCGCGAATACCACCGTCCGGAATTTCATGCCGCTAAAGACTTGACGCGCCCATCCCGGAAAGCGTTGATTACCAGAATCCGATGAGCTTCCACCAGCCGACTCCCACGCCCATCCAGATCACCAGGTCCGCCACCGAGACCAGGAAACCCACGCGCCACCACTCCGCCTGGCGCACATAGCCCGCGCCGAAGAAGACCGGCGCTGAACCGGTCCCATAGTGCGTGATGGCGGCATTCAGGCTGGAGATATAGGCCAGCGGCAGCGCCGCCAGCAGCGGGGGAACGCCAGCCGCGAGCGCCGCCGCCAGAAAGCTCGCGTACAGCGCCGTAGTCTGTGCCGTCAGGCTCGCAAACGTGTAGTGCAGATAGAAATAAGACACCGCCAGCGCCATCAGCGCGAGCATCCACGGCCACCCTGCCATCAGGCTGAACAGCTTCGCGGAAAGTATTTTGATGACGCCGCTCTCGTTGAGCGCATCCGACATCATCAGCAGGGGGGCGAACCAGATCAGCGCGTCCCAGGCGCCGTTCGGCCAGCAGGTCGTCCCAACTCAATACGCGAGCGAGCAGAATCGCCGCGAGGCCGGCAAACGCCACGAACGTATTGGAGATTCCGTGCCAGTTGGATGTCACCCAGCCTGCCATCACCGCCAGCAGAATCGCCACCAGCCACTTCTCCTCGCGGCGGAAAGAGCCCATTTTGGCGAGTTCCACCTGCGCGTGCTCCCGCGCGGGCGCCATGTCCTGAAGCTCCGGCCGGACCAATCGGCACAGCAGCCACGGCACCACAGCGAGCGTGAGAAAACCGGGCACCGACGCGCCCGCGAACCAGCGCATCCAGGTGAGCTCCACGTTCCCCACGCGCAGTGCGAACTCGGCGATCAGTGGATTCGCCGCCATGCTGGTGAGAAACATCGCGGAGGCGGTGTAGCACGTGTGGAACGAAGCCAGTATCAGGTATTTCCCCGCGCGATTCGCCGTGGGACCGGGCTCCGACCCCAGCGCCGACGCCACGCTGCGCGTCACCGGGAATATCACGCTCCCGCCGCGCGCGGTATCCGAGGGAATGAACGGCGCCAGCACCAGGTCTGCCGCGGCCAGCGAATATCCCAGGCTGAGCGGACTGCGCGCGAATCTCCGGACGAAGAGATACCCGATTCGCCGGCCGAGTCCCGTAACGGTGAACGCGCGTCCGAACAGAAACGCCAGGAAGATGAGCCAGACCGTGATGTTGCTGAAACCCGAGAGCACTTTCGCCGGCGGCAAGGTTCCGGTGACCGCCAGCAGCGTCATGGACACCACCACGCTCGCTCCCATCGGCAGCGGCTGGGCCACCAGCGCCACGATGGTGGCCGCGAAGATGGCCAGCAGATGGCGCTGCACGGCGTTCAATCCGGGCAGGGGCAGCAGGTAGAGGAGCAGTCCGGGCGCCAGGACTGCGGCCCAGCGCCACCAGCCGGTGAGCCGGCGGTCATAGAGCGGCGGGGTATCGGGCACTGTTAGCAGGATACTGAAGTCGGCCGCGCGGAGGGGCGGTTTATTATGGATAAAGCCATGATCAAGAAACGTCTGGGAAATAGCGATATGGAATTGACGCCGATCGGCGTCGGGGCTTGGGCCATGGGCGGCGGCGGTTGGAAATTCGCCTGGGGTCCGCAGGATGACACGGAGTCCGTGGCCGCCATCCACGCGGCGCTCGACCACGGCGTGAACTGGATCGACACCGCCGCTGTTTACGGCCTGGGCCATTCCGAGGAAGTAGTGGCGCGCGCGCTGGCCGGACGCAGCCACCGCCCGTACGTCTTCACCAAATGCTCGCGCGTCTGGGATGAAGCCGGCGAAATCTCGAGCGGCCTGAAGGCCGACTCCATTCGGCGCGAGTGCGAGGCTAGCCTGCGCCGGCTCAAGGCCGACACCATCGACCTTTACCAGATTCACTGGCCCATGCCCGATTCCGACGTTGAAGAAGGTTGGGGCTCGATGGCCAAGTTGCAGCAAGAGGGCAAAGTGCGCTGGATCGGCGTCTCCAACTTCAACCCGTCGCAGATGGAACGCTGCCGGGCGATCTCGCCCATCACCTCCTTGCAGCCGCCGTACTCGGCCATTTCCCCCGAGGTGGCGCGCGAAACGCTGCCCTATTGCGCGCGGCACGGAATCGGCGTGATTGTGTATTCGCCCATGAAATCCGGACTGCTGACCGGCGCCATGACCAAAGAACGCGTGGCGGCATTCCCCGGGGACGACTTCCGGCGCAACGCGCAGTCGTTCCAGGAGCCCCACCTGTCCAAGAACCTGGCGTTGGCCGAGCTGATGAGGAATATTGGCGAGCGCCACGGCCGCTCGGCGGGAGAAGTGGCCATCGCGTGGACGCTGAACAATCCGGCCGTGACCGCGGCCATCGTGGGGATGCGGTCGGCCAAACAAGTGGAGGGCGTCATCGGCGCCATGGAGTTCCGCTTGGGCACCGGAGAGATCGCGGAAATCGAACGCTGGCGGACCGCGTAAATGGCGAAGACTCGCGTCCCCTTCGTGGATGTCCTGCGGGGACTGGCGATTCTGGAACTCGGCTACGACCCATTCGCTGGTAGACCGGGCATGCTGGGTGATGTACGCCGTCTGGATCGGCGTGGTTGCGATGCCCTATCCGCTGTATCTCTGGTTTTCGCGCCTCAAGCAGCACCGCAGCGATGAGAGAGCTACAATCGACGGAAAGCTATGAAACTCCCTTGCCTATTCTTTCTGCCAGCCCTGATGCTGTGTTCGCTGCTGCGCGCGCAAGCGCCCGCCGTGCCGGACTGGGCGCGGCCGGGTTCCGCGACCCACACTCAAGTCGCGCCGCCGGCCGATTTTCACCGGCCCAGCAAGAATTTCGATACGCCCATCGGCATCTTCGACGGCCAGTCCGACATCGGCAGCGCTGTGGTGCCCGGCAGCGCCAGTTACGACGCCGGCGCCAAGCAGTACACCATCAACTCAGCGGGTTACAACGTGTGGTACACGCGCGACGAGTTTCGGTATCTCTGGAAGAAGATGTCCGGCGATGTGTCGCTCGCGGCCGACATCGCGTACCCCGATCCGAACGGCTACGGCGACCGCAAGGCTGTCCTGGTCATACGGCAGGACCTGGAGGACGATTCCAAGGAGGCCATCGTCGCTTTGCATGGCGCGGGCATGATCCACCTGGCGCAGCGTCCCGAGAAGGGAATCCGCGTCAAGGATATGGAATATCGCATCGGGGGCCGCGGCCTGCCGGGCGGCGCGACACCGGACAGCCTCGTCACGGTTGCGGCCAGGCGCATCGGTATCGAAAAACACGGCGACTCGTTCGCGCTGTTCGTCAGCCTGGAAGGCGAACCCATGACCCAGTTCGGCCCGCCCATCCGCCTGCACCTCGACGGACCTTTCTATGTTGGCATCGGCTTCTGTTCGCATTTGCCGGATAAGTCCGATACGGCGGTGCTGTCCAATGTCGTGCTGGAGAACTCCGCCGGCAAGATGCGGTAAGTCGGTGTGCTGGGGCCACCGCCCACTCGTCGAGCAACCCGCCCGGCCCGAAACGAGTCCGGAGTTCCGTTCGCAGGGCGCATCGAGCCGGAATGCGGCGACCGTCCTGCCCCGCTGGGCCGTAACTCCTGTTGCTTTCCCAAATGGAATGTGTCATGCTTCCTGTTGGAAACCCAATAGTGGCATGACCCGGCGGTGCTGAAGTCCTTGCGGTGAAAGCAGGAGACCTGAAATGAGAACACTGAGGCGATTTCTCAAGCGGCTAAGTTCCAGGAGGACGACGCGGCAAGACGAAGAGCGATTGCGGGCGGAAATCGAAGATCATCTCGCTTTTCAAACTGCCGAAAATGTCCGGGCCGGATTATCGCCCACGGAAGCGCGGCGTCAGGCGGTGTTGAAGTTTGGAGGGGTGGAAGCAATGAAGGAGAGCTATCGGGACCAAAGAGGACTACCGTTCCTGGAAACGACGATACAAGACACGCGCCACGCGCTGCGATGCTTGCGAATGGCGCCGGCGTTCACCACGGCCACGATCCTGACGCTGGCGCTGGGCATTGGCGCGACCACTTCGATTTTCACTTTGGTGCAGGCCGTTCTGTTGAAGTCCCTACCGGTAGCGAATCCCGCCGCATTGTACCGCCTGGGAAGGGAGAGCCGTTGCTGTTACCAGGGTGGGTACAGTCAAGACAAGGAATTCTCCCTTGTCTCGTACGATTTGTACAAATACTTACGAGACAACACCAAAGGCTTTGCCGAATTAGCGGCCTTCCCGGCGTTTGAGCCCCTGTTCGGTGTCCGCCGATCGGGCAGCTCCGATGCAGCCCAAAGTTATCCGGGCGAGTTCGTTTCCGGCAATTACTTCACTATGTTCGGTGTAAGAGCGTATGCCGGACGCACGCTGGCGGCCCAGGACGATCGGCCAAGCGCTCCGCCGGTAGCCGTGATGAGCTTTCGCTTGTGGCAGCAAAGGTATGGATCGGATCCGTCCGTAATCGGCGCCGTCTTCAATGTCGATGGCAGGCCATTTACGGTAGTGGGAATCGCTCCGCCGGGTTTCTTCGGTGACACTCTGCGCAGCACCCCGCCCGATTTCTATCTGCCGCTGACCACCGAACCGTTGGTCGAGGTCGATGCCGATCTCAACAAGTACGACACTCACTGGTTGGACTTGATCGGCCGCATCCTGCCAGGTGCGGCGCCCGCGTCCGTTGAGGCTGAAATGCGGGTCGCGCTCAAGCAGTGGCTGCGCTCGCACTGGGGTGAGATGAGCGCCAACGATCGTGCGAGATTTCCCGGCCAGACCCTCTACCTGAGTCCCGGGGGCGCGGGCATCACCAGCATGCGCGAACAATACGAGCACTGGCTCCAGATCCTGATGATGGTTTCCGGATTTGTGCTGCTGATTGTCTGCGCCAACGTGGCCAATCTCATGCTCGTACGCGGCATGGAGCGGAGGCGGCAGACATCCTTGAGCATGGCGCTGGGGGCGCGAGCGTCGCGGCTGGTGAGGCAGCCTCTCATCGAAAGCATCCTGCTCTCGTTGTTTGGCGGCGCGGCGGGTCTGGGGATCGCATTTGCCGGCACGCGCCTGATTCTCAATTTCGCATTCCCCTCTGTGCCAGGACTGGCCGGCGTACCCATAGACGCCTCGCCTTCCATTCCGGTCCTGCTGTTCGCCTTGGTCACTTCGCTCGCGACCGGAATTGCCTTCGGCATCGCGCCAGCATGGATGGCCACGCGCGTCGATCCGATTGAAGCGCTGCGCGGAGCCAACCGCTCCATCACTCGCGCGACCTCACTGCCGAGGAAAACGCTGGTGGTGCTTCAGGCTGCGCTCTCGCTTGTTTTGCTATCGGCGTCAGGCTTGCTCACGACCGCTTTGCAGAGATTGGAGAATCAGGATTTCGGATTCGAACAGGACCGGCGCATCGTGGCGAACATAAATCCTCGGCTTGCCGGTTACCGGACGGATCAACTCTCGCTGCTTTACCGGCGCATACACGATTCCGTGGCGGGCATTCCCGCTGTGTCCTCCGTGGCTCTCTGCCTATACGCGCCGCTGGCCGGCCCCGGTTGGGGCGCCGGCGTCTGGGTGGACGGCCATCCGGATCCGGGGCCCAGCGACGATAACTTCGCCGCATGGGACCGTGTTACGGCCGGGTACTTTGACATTATTGGAAATCCTATCGTCAAAGGGCGCGGCATCGCCGAACAAGATACGGCGGCATCGCAAAAAGTTGCGGTTATCAATGAGGCCCTTGCACGCAAGTTTTTCAAGAACGAAGATCCGGTGGGAAAGCGCTTCGGCCGAGCGGCGGAGGCCAGCGGTGAATTCGAAGTGGTGGGAGTGGCGAAAGATGCACGTCATTTGACGTTCAAACTGGACCGCCCGATTGTCCCCATGTTCTTCTTACCCGAAGCACAAGCCGAATACGCGCGGGGCAATCAGGGCTCACTATTCCTGAGTAACATCGTCATCCTGACCAGGCCGGGAGCCAGTCTTTCAGTTGCGCAGGTACGCCATGCCATGGCTTCGGTGGATCCGGGTATGCCGATCGTTTCGATTCGCACCCTGAGAGAACAAGTGGCAGGCGTGTTTACCCAGCAGCGTCTCATCGCGCGGCTTACTTCGTTGTTCGGAATTCTTTCGCTCGTCTTAGCTTCGATTGGGCTCTACGGTGTTACTGCGTATAATGCCGGACGCCGCGTCAGCGAGATCGGCGTGCGCATGGCGCTGGGCGCCAATCGGGGCGATGTGGTCCGCATGGTGCTGCAAGGCTCGTTCGGGCTGATTCTCTCCGGACTTATCATTGGATTACCGTTGACACTTGCCGTGGGGCGATTCCTGGGCAATCAGCTTTACGGAGTGAGTCCATACAATCCCGTAGTGACACTGGCAGCCGTCGCGGTGCTCGGTTTGTCGGCGCTGGCCGCATCATTCATCCCGGCCCTTCGAGCGAGTTCGATCTCGCCGCTAGATGCATTGCGGGCGGAATAAGCCGACTGGGGTTGAGGGGCGCAACTGTACGGATAACACAGGCGCCATTTTGCCGACATGGCCCTAAGGGCCTAAAGACTAAGCCGAAGTTCCGCAAAACAAATGTTAAGTCCTTTGTCTTGTGTGGTTACATGCCTACTGTAGTCATGTACGATGCCCGTAGAATCAACAACTTGCAATTAGAATTCTGGAACTTCCGACTAAGGCGAAACGCGAGCTTTTCGGCGCCGGCCTCTGCGCCGGTGGCCCCTTAGAGAACGTCGGAAGGCCGAGTAACACTCGGCTGGGCCGAGTAACACTCGGCTCGAAATGCCATCTTCCCTCCGGTGCGGGGTCAACTGAAGGCCAGCCGGTCGGTCGCCGCCACCAGGGCGCGGCTGTTCGGTGGATCGAAAGCGCTGTGGCCGCTATCGGGAGTGACGATGAGATCGGCCTCAGGCCACGCGCGATGGAGCGCCCACGCGCTCTCCATGGGGCAGACCACGTCGTAACGGCCTTGTACGATCACGCCCGGGATGTCACGGATGCGCGAGGCGTTGCGCAGCAACTGGTCGTCGGTTTCGAGGAAACCCCGGTTGATGAAGTAATGGACCTCGATGCGTGCGAAGGCGAGGGCAAATTCATCCTCTTCGTAATGGGTGGCGAAATCGGCGTCCGGCAGGAGCTTGGAGGTGAGGCCCTCCCAACCGCTCCAGATCTTGGCAGCGGCGAGCCGCACGGCGGCGTCGTCACTGGTAAGGCGGCGATGGTACGCGGAGAGCAGGTCGCCGCGCTCGGCCTCGGGGATGTGGGCAAGATAGGGCTCCCAAGCGTCGGGATAGAGGACCGACGCGCCGCGCTGGTAGAACCAGTCGATCTCCTGCTTGCGGAGGAGGAAGACGCCGCGGAGGACGATATCGGTGACGCGATCGGGATGCGTTTGCGAATAAGCGAGGGCCAGGGTAGAGCCCCAGGATCCGCCAAAGACCTGCCAGCGCTCGATGCCAAGGTGCTCGCGGATTTTCTCGATGTCTTCGACGAGGTCCCAGGTGGTATTGGCTTCGAGCGACGCGTAGGGCGTGCTCTTGCCGCAGCCGCGCTGGTCGAAGTTCACGATGCGGTACTTCTCGGGATGGAAAAAGCGGCGCTGTTTCGGATCGGAGCCGCCACCGGGGCCGCCATGCAGAAAGATCACGGGCTTGCCGGAGGGGTTGCCGGACTCCTCGAAGTAGAGCTCGTGGACGGGTGAGACCTGGAGCCGGCCGGTGTTGTAGGGCTCGATAGGGGGATACAGCCAAGTAACGGGATCCTTCACGATGGATGCGGAAAGTGGATGGTTGGGCATCGTGTGCAGTATACCTCAGCCTCGGCGGCGCCCTGCGAGGGCCCATAAAAGCCCCAACAGCGCCAGCCCCGACACCAACGCCGAGCGCCAGAGGATCTTCGGCACGAAACGCATCTCGACGAGATGATCGCCCGAAGGTACGTGGATGCCGCGGAAGGCCACGTCGGCGATATAGAGACGTGCGGGCTGTCCGTCGATGGCGGCCTGCCATCCGGGATACCAGGAGTCGGCCGCTACCAGGAAGGTGTCGCCCGTAGAATGAGTCCGCAGCGTTATTTTGTTGGGCGCGTACGATTCGACGCGCACCTCACCTGAGGACAGCGGGCCGGGGGCGAGATCGGCTTCCACAATGGCAGTCGCGGCCGGGTCGAAATCGGCCGCGTGAAGGGCGCGGGCGGCGTCTTGCAGATTGGCCGCGGCCTGCAACCGGTGAGCAAAGAAGAAGCGCGGCATGGCGCGCGGATTCTCGTAGATGGTGTAGCCTTCGATTTCCGCGATGCGTGGCAGCGGAACATGCGATTTCGAGAGCACGTAGCGGACATTGGCGAGGCTGAGCACGGGCGAAAGCGGGTTCACCACCTGGTAGCATGTGCCCCATCGCTCGCCCGGCGCGAAGGAGAGGCGCAATTGAATGATCCGCTCGGGCGCCAGGGGATCGCACCCGTCGGCGCTAGGGACTGCCAGAATTGGCCAAACGCTCGACCACGCATACGGCGCGTCGGCCATGTCCACGCGGTACGGCGGCTGGGGCGCACGCGCCAGTTCGCGCAGGCGTTGCGCGAGTTGCGGGCTGCCATCGAGCGCGTCATGGGTTGTGCCCTTCTCGGTGTTGAACGGACGGCCGGAGCTTACCAGCAGCAGGTCGAGAGCGATGATGGCGCCGGCGGCGAGCTGCCAGCGCGGCTTCAGAAATCGATTGGCGCCAAGGCCCGCCAGCACGGCGATGCCGAGCGAGAATACGGGCAAGGTGTACTCGGGATGGATGGCGATGCGCACACTCACCGGCAGCGCGAGGAAGATGGCGCGGCCCACCGGGGTGGAATCGCCCAGCATCCAGACGGTGGCTGCGAGAGTGAGAGCTGCGAAGGCGCCCGTGAGGCGGCCGGGCTTCCAGCAGATGGCCGCGAGCGCCAGCCCGAGGCCGAGCAGGCTGCAATAGAGGTAGAGAAATGTGGGATCGGACGGTCCGTGAAATTTGCCCGCGTCGAGAGCGCCCCAATGGTTCGGCAGGATGAGCGTATAGAGCGCTCCGAGATTGATGCCGCCTCCGGATTTGAGCCACTCCGCGCGGAATTTGGCGACACTGTGGCGCGTTAATTCGGCAGTTGGAACGAGTTGCACAGCGGCGAGCAGGAGGGCCCAGAGGCTGGCGGTGAGGACGCGGGCCAGGTGTAGGGACCGCTCCCTCACGGTCGCGGCTCTGATTGGGAGCATCGAAAGTACAATCGCCGAGCCGAAGGCTGCTACGGCCACTTGCGGCAGGCCGGCGAGAATCGTCATGGCCAGCGCTAGTGAGAGCACCGCCTTCCAGAACCAGCGCAGGCCTTCGCGCAACTCCACTACTGAGAGCCAAGCGAGCGGGATCCAGCTTGCGCTGTGCATGGCGCCCATGTGCTCGGCCTGCACCGCGAAGAAGCAGCCGAGCTGATAGACCGTGGCCCCGACGAACGCCGCGCCGGGCTGCGCTGCCAGACGCCTCAGCAGCGCGAAGGTACACACGCCCGCGAAGAAGACCTGCGCGGCCACCGCGATGGCCAGGAGGCGCGGCAGTGAGCCCGGGCCGAACCAGTTGCTGGCCGCGGTGGCGAGGAGCCCGGGCGGATAGAAAATCGCCGCCTGAATGTTGGCGAAGATGGGAACGCCGCAGTACGTGTAGGGCTCCCACAGGGGCATTTCGCCGCGCCGGAGCGAGGCTGCAATGAAGGTGGCGAGCGGCAGGTGAACGCCGCGGAAATCCCAGGGGAATAGATAGCCGTGCTGGAACAAGACGTGCCGGTAGAATGCCAGCACTTCGGCGAGCAGCGCCAGAATGTAGCCGTAGTATCTTTTCACGCGAGCTCACATGAGGGTCAGCGGGTCCACGTCGATCACCAGGGCGGTGGCGCCCCACTTGTGTTCGAGCGCAAAGGCGCGGACCTGCTGCAGCAGTTCGTTCAGGACTTTGCGGCTGGCCGCTTTTACCAGGAATTGATAGCGATATTCGTTCTTCAATCGCGGCACAGGCGCCTCGGCGGGTCCCATGATTTTGAGTTTTTCCGGTGGCGGCACAAGCAGCAGCCCGAGCTCCGAGCTCATGCGCAGCGCCATCTCTTTCTTTTCGGCGCGCACCAGCACGTTGGCCATGGCGCTGAACGGCGGATAGAGCATCATGCGGCGAAAGTGCAGCTCCTTCTGATAGAACGCGGGGTAATCCTGGGCGGCAGCCATGCGGACGGCGTAATGGTCGGGATTGATGGTTTGGATAAGCACGATGCCGGGCACGTTGCCGCGGCCGGCGCGTCCAGCCACCTGGGTGAGGAGCTGGAAAGTGCGCTCGGCGGCGCGAAAGTCGGGCATCCCGAGGCCGATATCTGCCGAGACTACGCCCACCAGCGTCACGTTAGGAATATCGTGGCCTTTGGCGATCATTTGGGTGCCCACGAGGACGTCGTAGTTGCCTTCGCGGAATTCGTTGAGGATGGTCTCATACTGGCGCTTGCCGGTGACGGTGTCGCGGTCGAGACGCGCGATTCGCGCCGCGGGAAACGCGCGGTGAAGCTCTTCTTCCACTTTTTCCGACCCCATCCCGAGAAAATAAATGTGCTCGCTCTGGCACTTGGGGCACAGGGTCGGGACCTTTTCGGCGTACCCGCAATAGTGGCACAGCAGACGCCGGTCGCGCTTGTGATAGGTGAGGGTGAGCGAGCAGTTGACGCAATTCACGCGCTCTCCGCAGGAGCGGCAGGCCACGAAGCTCGAAAAGCCGCGGCGATTGAGCAGCACGATAGTCTGCTCGCCGTTCTCCAGGCGCGCGCCGATGGCCTCCAGGAGCTTGCGCGAGAAGGTGGCCTGCTGGCGCGTTTCCAAAAACTCCTGCCGCATGTCGATGAGTTCCACTGTCGGCATGGGGCGCGCTTCGATGCGGCCGGGCAGTTCGACGAGGGTATACTTTTCGCGCTCGGCGTTGTAGCGGCTCTCGAGGCTGGGCGTGGCCGACCCCAGCACTACACAGGCGCCGGCCGCCTGGGCGCGCACGATAGCCACGTCGCGGCCGTTGTAGCGCGGATTTTCCTCCTGCTTGTATGAGCCGTCGTGTTCTTCGTCGACGACGATGAGCCCCAGATTGCGCACCGGGGCGAACACGCCCGAACGCGTGCCTACCACTACGGACGCCGCACCCGACCGAATTCGCCGCCACTGCTCCGACCGTTCCACGTCGGTGAATGCGCTGTGCAGAATGGCCACGCGGTCGCCAAAGCGGGAGAAGAATTGGCCGGCCATGGCTGGGGTGAGCGCGATTTCCGGCACCAGGAGGAGCGCGCTGCGGCCCTCGGCCAGCACCGCCTCGATGCAGTTGAGGTAGACCTCGGTCTTGCCGGAGCCGGTGACGCCGTGCAGCAGAAATGTTTGATAGCGCTTGGCTGCGATGGCGGCGGCGATCTGTTCGAACGCCGACTGCTGCGCCGGATTCAAAGCGTGCCGCACGCGCACGGGCCCGGCGGCGATCGCCATGGTCTCGGGCTTGAGCGTCACCAGCCCCTTGCGGGCGAGGGAGCGCGCCGCAACGCTGGAATTGCGCACCGTGCCCTCGAGTTCCTTCAGGTTGTGCGACCCCGGGTGCAGTTCGAGAAACGCCCGCAGTTCGCGCTCGGGCTTGTTCAACTTGATCTCCCCGGCGGGCGCGGCGGCCAATTCCACGCGCAATCGCTCGGAGGGCGCGCGCAGGGGATCGCGATCGGTCTGCACTTGCTCGACCACGATGAAGCCTTTGCGCTCGAGCGATTTGAGAACCTTGTCGGCAAGCGGCAGCGCTTTCGCGAGGTACGCCGCGGAGAGCGGCCGCTTCTCCAGCATGCGCAGGATTTGGACCACGGGATCGTCGGGCGCGGTATCGAGCAGCAGTTGGCGGGCGGCATCGCGGCCGGAATCGGTTAGCGACCAGAGTTTGCCCTGGCGCATTTCCGAGGCCAGCGGCAGCATGCCACGGAGGACGTCGCCCAGCGGCGCGCAGTAGTAGGCGGCGATCCAGCGCCCCAGCGCGAGCAGTTCCGCATCAAGCACCGGGGTGGCATCGATCAGGCGGAGCGCGTCGCGGGTGGCGATGTCGGGCGGATCGTCGTGACAGCGCAGGATGACGCCGGTCAGCTTGCGCGGTCCGAAGGGCACCACCAGGCGGCTGCCCGGTTGGACGCGATGGCGCAGAGTCTCGGGCAGCGAGTAGGTGAAAAGCTGATCGACCGGCACGGGCAGACTGACGTCGCAATACAGGTACGATCCTTCGGGCATGAACTTTCAGGATAGCGAACGTGGTGGAGGGGGTCGGGGCGGTTTTGTGGGCAAGGCCCGTCGTGGTCGTCGGCGCTTGGAATGGCGGTGGGGAGCGCTTCCGAAAGGGCGTGGCCGGAGGGCTTCGCCACGCAATTTGGCGATAAGGCGACTACACGCCCAAGTGATTTCCTTGACTGGGGCCTACCAGTCGATCTACGATCGCGACACCGGCAAGGTATGGCAGGCGTCGTTGTTCGTCGCCGCTCTTGGCGCCAGCTCTTACACCTGGGCCGAGGCAACGCGCGACCAGCAAATGGAATCGTGGTTGATGGCCCATATGCACGCCCTGGAGCATTGGGGTGGCGTGCCTTTGCTGGTGGTTCCCGATAACACCAGAACGGGTGTCAGCAAGGCCTGCCGGTACGACCCGGATGTCAATCCAACGTATCGGAACTTCGCTGCGCACAGCAACGCTGTATTCCCGCGCCGGTCCACGGCGCCGCTCGGCGCTCCCAGGAGAGCGCATTGCTCTTCACGCTGGAGGTTCGACCGATACTCTTCCCGGGCAATGTAGCCTGGATGCATGTCGCGCAGCAGCATCCACTCCTGGCTTGGCACCAGGCGGGAGCACACCTTGCCATTCGGCAGAAGGCGCTGTTTGGTGCGACCGAAGACGAAGGCGCCGGCGACCGCGCGCTCCCGCAGCGCATATTGACGGTGAGCGCTCTCGCTGTTCTCGAAGACCCGGCGCAGCGTCGACTGGCGCACGTAGAGATATGCCAGGCGCGACAGATGCGCGGTGGTGACCTTCTGATGTGTTTCAGTGTCCATTACCATGCGCGATATCTCTCCCCTGAAGGTTGGCGGACTCCGCCGACATCAACCCAGATGTTTAGCGGAATTGGACTTTCTACTCATTCGATAGACGTTCGGCTGGGTTTGGTTCGCACATGCACAGCCTTCCCGTGTCCGCTGAGCGCCACACTCCTCCGCGTGGCGGGCCTCCGGATTTGACCGCACCCGCAATTGCGGAGGTGCTTGGAGATCGGATCTTGGCGATTGACGCGATCCTGGGCGCCGCTTGAACGGCCGGGAGAACGTGCAACAACTGAGTTCGACCCGCGTGCACAATTCGCCGATCGGAGTGCAAGGTCTGCACCGATAACGACGATTCGCAGGCAACCCTTAGATAGGCCAACGGTTCCACACTTGGGGATCATGGAGATACCGGGCCATCCCAGCCAAACATCTCCGATCTGGAAGAGATTGGTGCGCGTCGTGCAATTGTAACCAAAAGCGCCTAACTTCCACGGGAGGAACCACCATGCACAACGCGCAGGTCCATCGTACCGCCGCCGAACATAACGAAAACCCGGATAACGCAGGAGGAAGCTGCCATCCGGTAAGAGCACTGGAGCGCCAACTGATCCTCTTGCCATTGGTATTCGCGATTCTCGCAGCGCTGCCAGTGCCGGCAAAGGCGCAATGGGTGACCGATTCCGGAGATTCCTCCGGGACCGGCGCCTCTACGGCCGAGGCGCAGCCAGCCCCTCCGTACATGCGTCCGACAGAGGCAATCAAGCTCCATAACTATCTTTTCGACGCGTTCGGTCCGTATCCCATCGTCGGCGCAGCGCTCGTGGCGGGCATTAACCAAGCCGGAAATGGGCCTCCGGAGTGGAAGCAAGGCGCCGAGGGTTACGGCAAGCGATTCGCGTCCGACTTCGGAATCGCGGCGATAACCACCACGACCCGCTATGCGTTGTCGGCAGCCTTCAACCAAGACGCGATGTACTACCGCTGTGAGTGCAAAGGGCTGTTCCCGCGCCTGAAGCATGCCGTGTTTTCAACTTTGACCGCACGGCGCGGCACAGACGGCCAGACCGTCTTCTCCGTCCCCGCGCTGGTTGCGCCGTATGCGGGCACCATGACCGCCGTCTATGGCTGGTATCCCAACCGCTACGACGCCAGCGATGCGCTCCGCATGGGCAACTACAACATGCTGGCATGGTTGGGCGGGAACATCGTCCTCGAGTTCTTCCCCGGCGGACCTCACTCCTTGTTTTCCCGCATGCATTTGGATAGTCGTCACGGAGCGCCCAATTCGGGCCCAAATCAATGATCGGCGGGAAAGTCATGGGGGCCGCAGGCCTGGACGCGCCGCTTCCGTGGCTGAGTAACCTGCTCATGTCCCCGCCAGTGACCTCATTCAATTCAAGAACCGGATCGGCGGGTTTTCGAGTGGTTCGGCGAACTGGGCATATTCTTCTGGCAGTTGTGCGGGCCGCGGTGACGCCGCCGTTTGAATTTCGGGAAGTGCCGCGCCAACTCGACGAGATCGTTTGCCGACTGTCAAAATCTACTCGGCCGAAGCGATGCCATGCCGGATGGCGTACGCCGTCAGGGCGGCGTCGGTGTGGATACCCAGCTTCTCGGAAATTTTCTGCTTGTGAAATTCCACCGTCTTTACGGAGACGCCGAGAATTTGGGCGATTTCCTTGCGGGCACGGCCTTCCGCCACCAATTGGAGCACTTCGCGTTGCCTGGATGTCAGATCGGCAGAGAGAGTTTTCGACCGCCGCAAGAAAGCAGGCATTTCCGGGCCGAGGCGTTTCTGAATCAGCGCACTGACGTAGTTCCGCCCACTCGCCACTTCATGGAGCGCTGCGACCAGTTCGGTCGCCGCCGACTGTTTCAACACGTATCCGGACGCCCCGGCCTCGAACGCCGCGCTCACAAAAGTGAGGTCCCCATGCATGGTGAGGATAATCAGCTTCGCATCGGGATTCGATTGCTTCAGTCGCCGCGCGGCTTCGATGCCGTTCAGGCCGGGCATGGAAATGTCCAGCAGAATGATATCCGGCTGGTGTGTTTTGGCCGCTTCCAGAACCGCCCTGCCATCGCCGGCCGTCGCCACCACCTCGAATTCCGGGGCCAGCAGGGCCTTCAATCCCTCGACGAGGATGTTATGGTCGTCGGCAAGCAACAGCCGCGGCTTATTCATGGTGTGTTCGATTCCGTAACGGGCGGCTTAGTTTGAAAGGGAATCCGGATCTCGATGCGGGTGCCGTCGCCGGGCTTCGGCGAGATCGAAAAAGTCCCACCCAGGTGCCGCACCCGTTCCTCCATGCTGATCAATCCGAGGCCTTTTCCTTTCGCGTGGTCCAAGTCGAATCCGTGGCCGTCGTCTTTGATGGCGGCATGCAGGCCATCGTCGCGGCCAGAGATCGATATCACGGCGCGCCTCGCCTCGGCATGCTTGGCGACGTTCCCCAGCGCCTCCTGGACCACGCGATAGACGCACAGGGCCACCCCGGGCGGGATTGCCCCGGGCAGGGCACGCGCTATCAACCGAACTTTAATCTTCCTTAGTTTGGAGAACTCATCGCAGTACGATCGCAGGGCTGGTTCCAGGCCGAGATGCGTCAGCATGACTGGGTGAAGGTTGCGGGCAGTGCGGCGGAGATCCTCCGAGAGCACCTCCATCTGCTTCTGCAACTCCCCCATTTTGCCGTGCAGTTTTTCGGGCGAGATTCCGTGATCCTGATGCAACACCTCCAGTTGAACGGCCAGCGCCGCCAGCCTTTGGCTGATGTCGTCGTGAAGCTCCTGCGAGATCCGCCGCCGCTCCTCTTCCTGGGCTTCCACCAGGCCGGCTGTCAGCGTCCGCAGTTGCTCCTGGCTGTGCCGAAGGATCTCGGTTTGTTGCAGCGCCTTTTCGGCCAGCCTGGCCTCGGTGACATCCACGCCGATCCAGACCAGGTGCCGTGTGGCGTCCTGGGCCTCTGTAACCAACGTGCTGGACCAGGAGATCAAATGCCGCTGGCCGCTCCGGTCCACCCAATGATTCTCGTGTTCGCGCGCGGAGCGGCTCTCCGCGAGTTCCTTGTACACCCGTTTGACGGCTGCAATTTCTTCGGGGGGCACGAGAACGTCCCAGAAGGGCTTTCCCTCTACCTCCTCGAAGGAGTACTCGCTGAGCCGGCGGCAGGCAAGGTTGAAGCGCGCGATGTGGCCCTCCATGTCGGTGACCATCACCAGGGCGGCCGCCGATTCCAGCACCGCCGCCGTGAAGGTCTGCTCGCGCTGTAATTCGAGATGGATTCGCTTGGCTGCGTCGATGTCAATAAAGGTCATCACCGTGCCGTCAATCTTGTTGTCCATGGTCCTGTAGGGCCGGACCCGCATGGAATACCAGCGGCCTTCACGGTCCTGGACCTCCCGCTCGCGCACACTCATGGTGTCGACCACCTCGGTGACCAGCGCGGCCAGGTCCGGTACATCGATGTTCGGCCGGAGGTTGACAACGGGGCGCCCTACGTCGCCGGGCAGCAGGTTCAGTAGGATTTCGGCCTGCGGGGTGAAACGCCGGATACGCCAGTCACCGCTCAGCATCAGGATGGGGATGTTGACGCTACTGAGCAGGTTGGTGAGATCGTCGTTGAGCTGCGCCAACTCGAAGTTGCGGTTCCCCAACTGCTCGTTGACCGTCACCAGCTCTTCGTTGGTCGACTGCAACTCCTCTTTGGCCGTTTCCAGTTCCTCGTTGGTGGATTGCAGCTCCTCGTTGCTGGAAAGGGCTTCCTCATTGGCGGATTTCAGTTCCTCATTGATGGCTTCCTGCTCCTGGATCATCGACTGGAGGGACTCTTTGGTCGCCTGCAAATCCCGGCGTAGCCGGGCGTCCTCCTGCGACTGCTGCCTGCCAGTGGCCGGCGACTGGTCGCCCTCAGGCGGGCCGGCCGGCACGCGCGCCGGCGTTTCCTGGAACAACAACAGAAAGAACCGCTCGCCCAGATCGCTCTTGATCGGAACCACCTCCAGGCAGACGTCCCAGGGACGGCCTTCGCGCAGTATCCGGATGTTTTCCTTGTGAACAGCGATCTCCTGTTTTTTGGCGTGGTGAAGGGCCGTGCGCAGTTCCACGGCTAATTCCGGGCGCACCATGCGGAGCAGGCCCAGGCTCGCCTGGCCCGGCGGAGGAGAAAGGTAGGGACTCGATTGCCCGCGGAATTGCAGAATGTGCAAGTTCTCGTCGACCACGAGGCCGGCCGGTGCGTATTGGCTGAGGACGATCCGGTCCGCTTCCTTTTGCACATCGAACCGCGACTCCGCTTCCGGCTTTCCACCCGCCGCGCCGATGGCTTTCTCGAAACCCGCGGTGGTGGAAAGATCGAAACCCGGCCCCGGTACGGCAGGCTTTTTCGAAGAGATCCTGTGCTCCCGGTCGATCACCGTGAACAGGTCCGTGAAGCCGCTGATCGATTCCGACTTCCCCTGCATCAGGAACCCCGTGGGCTTGAGGGCATAGTGGAAAATGGCCATGACCTTCTTCTGGAGCACGGGCCCCATGTAGATCAGCACGTTGCGGCAACTGATGAGGTCCAGCCGCGAGAACGGAGGATCCTGGCCGAGGTCCTGCCGCGCGAAGACGCACATCTCGCGCAACGATTTCACGATCTGGAAGCCACTCTCCACTTTGACGAAGAAGCGCCGCACGCGCTCCTGGGAGACCTCGCCGAGGCTGCTCTCGCAGTACACGCCCGCGCGCGCCTTGTCGATCGATATCTCACTGATATCGGTGCCGAAGATCTGGATGGGCACGCTGGTGACGCGATCGCCCAGGCATTCCAGCAGGACCATGGCGATGGAATACGCCTCTTCTCCCGTGGAACAGCCAGGGACCCAGACGCGAATCGACTCGCCAGGCGGCTTGCTGTCGAGAATCTTGGGGAAGATCCGGTCCGCCAGCGCCTGAAACGCTTCCGGCTCCCGGAAAAAGCCCGTAACGTGAATGAGGATATCTTCGCATAAGGCCGCCGGCTCGGCCCGGTTCTCATGAAGGAACCGCAGGTACTGCTTCAGGCTCTCCAGTTTGTGCAGGAGCATCCGGCGGGCTATCCGCCGCTTGATGGTGCTGTACTTGTAATACGCGAAATTCACTCCGGTGGCCCTCTGGAGGACGAGGAAGATCTTGTGCAGATCGTCGTCACGATCATCGAGCGGCTCCTCGGCCTGCGACGGGGGCCCTATTCTCAGGTAGGGATGCCGGCCGATGCGCGCCAGTTCGCTCGCGATGCCCTCCGGCGACAGGACGAAGTCCACGCACCCGGCGGCGATGGCGCTGCGCGGCATGCCGTCATACTTCGCGCTCTTGATGTCCTGGGCGAAGGTGATGCCGCCTTCGCTCTTGATGGCCTTCAGCCCCATGGTTCCGTCGGAGGCGGTCCCGGAGAGGATCACGCCGATCGCCCGATTACCCCGGTCTGCGGCCAGCGAAGTGAGAAAGTAATCGATGGGCAGGTGTTTCGCCATCGGCTCCCCGCGGGCCATGAGGTGGAGCGTCCCGTTCGCGATCCCCATAGTCTTGTTCGGGGGGATGACGTAGACATGATTCGGTTCCACCGTCACGCCCTCTTCCACTTCCGCTACGGGCATCGCGGTGGCCTTGGAGAGCAGCTTGGCCAGCAGGCTCTCATGTCCAGGGTCGAGATGCTGCACCAGCACCAACGCCAAGCCCGTATCTGAGGGCAAAGCCTTGAGGAGTTCCCGGAACGCCTCGAAGCCTCCCGCCGACGCCCCCACGCCTACGATTGGGTGAGGTTTTTCCGGGGTCGATTCAACTGGTTGGGGGGTGGTCTCCGGTTCGACCTTTCGGCCAGGCTTCCGCGGAGGTTTCCCCGCGAGTGAACCCTTCGCCCGCGGGCGGGTGTTCTTTCTGGGCCTCGCCGAACTCTTGCGAGCCATAGTCTTTCTCCTTGGGAAGCCAATCCGGTAGTATAAGGCCGTCGCCCGGTGAGGCGTGCGACCATATTCTCTCATAACAGTGCAGACAGGGTAATGATTTCGCTATCGCAGTGTCGTGGCAGCTTCACTAGGCATTTTCCTAGTTCCATTCGTTCCTCAGTAAGTCTATAATCATAAGAATAATCTAGGTTTGTGGAGACCATATCCTAGGGAATTTCTGACCCAGCGGCTTGGGGAAAGAGGAACTATGGATATTTCGAAGGTGATCGCCGAGCTCCGCGAAGAGCGTGGGCGCCTTAACGAAGCAATCGTCAGTCTCGAAAAGTTGTCGCTAACGGGAACGCCGCGCAGAGGCCGGCCGCCAGCATGGAGCAGGGTGGCCAGTGTCACCGCGCCTAGGAACAGGAATGGCCAGAACGGCTCAATGAATGGGGTCGCGTTGTCCCCGCCTCAAGCCTGACTATGCTTGACGGGCGCTGCGCTAAGGCCCAATCGCGACGTGCTGAAATGGCGGATCGCAGGCGGCTGAACCAAGCCCAACCTAGGCACCCTCCTAGTTCCAATGGCGCCACGCGGGTTATACGATCGAAAGGTACCGGTCTCACGAGTCAAATCGGAGGCGGAGGCAGTGCCCTGCGGATCGCTGGATTACCGATCTCCGGGGCACTGCTGTGTCGGCGCATGCGGGCTACCGTTTGAGGCTCGCGAGGCAGGGCGCCCGGAAGTGCCGGCCGATCCCGTCAATTAGTAGCCACGTCTGCTGCAGGTCTTCCTGTTGCCCCCGCTTCACGCGGGGCTCTGTGATTCTGATTGGAGGGAAGGTGACGGAGAGCCGATCGCAAATCAAAATATGGAACGGCATTAGGAAGCCGCCTGGACGTGAGAACGCTTTCAAGGTTGTTCTATCCATCAGCCCCAACGATGAAGACCGGGCTTCTCTGAAGGGCATCTTAGACTCCGGCTGGACCGTCGTCGCAAAGTCCACAGTTGGATCGGCACTTTCGCTTTTGCAGGAAATACCAATCCCAATCGTAATTTGCGATTGCGATATCTCCTCAGGTACGTGGCGGGAGATGTTGGACCACCTCTCGCTTCTTCCCTATCCCCCTCAGTTAATCGTAGCTTCCCGGCTGGCAGATGAACGGTTATGGGCGGAAGCCCTGAATCTGGGAGCATGGGACGTGCTGGCGAAGCCGTTTGACGCGGACGAAGTGATCCGAATTGTCGACGTCGCTCGCCAACGTTGGCAGGGTCGTCACGGTAGCCGCACCAGGCAAAGGAAGTCCGCCAACGGAACCGGACATCTGGCTGCAATTGGAACATAGAAAACAAAATGGAAGCGATTATTTTGACCGATGATGAGCTGAAGCGTCTGGAGACACGATTCGGACCGGTCGTGCGGCAAATGGGTCCGTGGAATTCCGATGGTATCTTCGGCTACGCCAGCATTCCGTTAGCCGCAGTGGAGAAGGCGGCTGAAACGCTCGCAAATCCCGACTTGCTGACAGCGCTCCCCCGTCTGCGCACGCCAGAGCCGACTAAGACGTTCATCGAATTGTTGGGGGACTTCGGCCCAGCCTTGGTCGAGAGAATCGTTGACGCCTACAGGGAGTTTTCGCTATGGCCTGGTCCACCGGTGTCGATGTATACCAGGAACACCTCGTAGGCTTGGTCATGCCCCGACAATCTGCGGTTTCGGGCCGGGTCCTCATCGTCGATGACGACGAGCGGCAGCGTAGCGCCCTCACCGCCATACTTTCCGATTGTGACTTTGACAGTCAGGTAGCGGCCGATGGGCTGGAAGCGCTGGAACGGCTCGCAGCCTTCCACGCAGACGTCATCGTTGCGGATTTGGTCATGCCGCGCATGGACGGCTTCGAACTGCTCCGGCACTTGAAGGAGCACGGCGATCTCACGCCGGCGATCGCGCTCACCGGCTTCGGAAGTATGGACAAGGCGCTTTCCGCCGTCCACGACCTCAAGGCATTCTGGTATCTGGAGAAGCCGGTGGAACCGCGCGCCTTCAAAATCCTTCTGGATCGCGCGATTCGTCACAAAAGAAGTCTGCAGAAAGCCGACGAACTCAAGCGCGACCTGAGTCTTCGCGGCGTACTCGGGGACCTGGTGGGAGCCTCCCCAGCGATGCTGCAGACCTTCTCGCTAATCAGGCAGGTCGCCCCCACCTCGGTGCCCGTATTGATCCGCGGAGAGAGTGGCACCGGAAAGGAACTGGTTGCCCGGGAAATCCATAACTGCAGCCCCCGCAGCGATGGCCCTTTCGTAGCGGTCAATGCTGCCGCCTTACCCGAGGCTCTGATCGAGAGCGAGCTGTTTGGCCACGAGAAGGGCGCATTCACGGGAGCCATGGAACGCTTCGCCGGCTGCTTTGAACAGGCGCATGGGGGCACTTTGTTTCTCGACGAGATTGGCGAGATGCCTCATTCCACCCAGCCAAAGCTGCTGCGCGTTCTGGAGGACCTGCGAGTGCGCCGGCTTGGCGGTAAGCGCGAAATCGCAGTGGACGCTCGGGTACTTGCCGCGACCAGCCAGGAACTCGGATCGCATTTGAGAGAAGAACTCTACTATCGGTTGAGCGTATTCCAGATCGTAATTCCGCCACTGCGGGACCGCAAGGAAGATATTCCGCTGATCGCCGATGTCATGCTGCAGGATCTGAACAGGAAACACGGCACGCGCGTTACGGGGGTCGATGCCGAAGCGCTGGGCCTTCTATATCGGTATGACTGGCCAGGGAATGTGCGGGAATTGCGCAATGTTCTGGAGCGGGCCGCCATCCTGGCGGGCGAGGGCTTGATCCGGCTCACCAATCTTGCTTGCCCCACGTTGGGTTTAAACCCGAGCCCGTATGGCCGGCCGGCATCCGGCCATGAAGGCACTCGAATGCTCCAGCCTGGCCGATCACTCATGCAAATCGAAGAGGCTTACATCAAGCTCACGCTCGATCACGTGCACGGCAATCGCAAACTGGCCGCTGAAATGCTGGGGATTAGCTTGCGCACGCTACAGAACCGGATCGCGGAACTGCGCGAAGAGGCAAAGGTAGCAGTCCCGGCTTGTGATGGCGCGCGAGTAAGGCCCCCTCTTGAACAGGCATCAAGCTCCGCTCAAAGGTCAGGCCCCGCTTTTGCGCAGGAGGGGCCGCCTCAGAATGGACCAAGTTGGTAATCAAAGGAAGTGAACCATGCCAATGCGAGGAAGGAGAATGGGCTCGGACGTGACGGCCGTCCAAGAGCCGTCGGAAACCGTTGCAAGCGACACAACAAGGATGAGACCCGAAAGGACCGCCCTAGGTCAATCCGTGAAAACCGCCGCAATCGTTAGCCCAACGGAAAGCGAAATCGCCGCAGTCGCTTATCAATTGTGGGTCAACAACGGCTGTCCCGCTGGATCGGATCAAGAAGACTGGTACCGGGCAGAAGCGATGCTCAAAGACGCACTCGCCGCGGAATGCGAAGGATTGTCGAGACGTCCACCAATCCCTCGCTGCGATACTCGCGCCGGGTTCGAAATGCTGGTTGAGCTCCGATATGAGGGACATTGGGAGGTATGGGAACGCGAATGGGGCGGCGCCCGCTGGACCTGGCATTAGGCCGCTCCAGGCATTGGAGTTTCGAATCGAGCGGGCCTGGGGGTAACTGCGATTGAACAAGACTCCTAAAGGCGCTACGGCGAGAGATTCTCGATCCCAACCTCGCTCTCCGCACGGCAACTTTTGCCTACTGGACGGCAGGAACTGCACCTACAAAGTATGAGCTTCTGACACTTCCTGTTTTCACAGCCTTTCTATTTTGGTCCCAAACCTGCTTCAGGGAGAGCCCGATTGAGGAGGCCAGACCGGTGGTTTTCCACCGCGCACGGCGGCATCTGCGGGCGTCAAAATGGAGCATTACCGAGAAATCCGCAAGGTGAATGGCCTCGTAGGTCGTCCAATTCCTAATTTGAAAGAAGAATACCCTATGCTACAAACAAGAGATGCCAAAGGACTGTGGATGCAGAGTGTTCTGGCGGCAGACACTCTTACTGGCGACAGAGTTGTGAACCGTGAAAAAGAGGATCTCGGAACAATCGAACATTTAATGATCGACGTGGAGAATGGCCGCGTCGCTTACGCGGTTCTTTCGTTCGGGGGGTTCCTAGGTATGGGTGACAAGTTGTTTGCCATCCCCTGGAGTGCCCTTACGGTAGACACCGCTGAGAAACAACTCATCCTGGACGTTGATAAAAGGCTGCTTGAACGCGCTCCCGGTTTCGACAAAGCTCATTGGCCAAACATGGCTGACCGCACCTGGGGCGCCGAAGTCTCTAGCTATTACGGCGCCAAGCCCTATTGGACATAAGAGTTTGGATTACGGCGAGACGCACTTACGCGGCCGCCTTCGCTCCTACGTTCTTTCGGTCTTCTTCAGCTTGGAGCCAGTCCACTTCCGGTGAGCCGATCGGACGCCCTCTTGCTACCCAGCAGTCGTATGCGGAAGCTGTGATTGCGTCTCGGCCGGAATTCGCCGCTGGCTGGTAATGTTGAAGCCATTCGACAGGGTGAGACCGAATCTGTGAATTCTGTTCAAGGACGTCTGCCCATTTCGGGTCGTCGTCCTTGAGGTTGAGAAAAGTTCCGAGTGTGCCTTCGTAAGATCCTTTTGCGAGAAATACTGCATCGCCTTTCTGAAAATGTTGGGATAGCGGCCGGCATGGGTGGTTGTTGCGTGTGGAAGCTGAGCCCGGTGCCGGCGCGCTTCCGATAAGAGTTCTAGCGTTAGACGGCCAAGTGGTGCTGTCGGCCTCAAAAATGCTGTCTTTGGCGGGTCCCGCGAAATGCGGGGAACAGATTGGAGGCGCTCATATGCGCATTGACCTTTACACAAAGACGATCCTCACGCTCATCGCTTTGCTTCTTGCGGTGTTCACATTGAAACCAATTCTGCAGCCCCAAGGCGCAATGGCGCAGGGAAGCTACGCCGGTATCCAATTCTCGTATAGCGGGGGTAACCACGCGTTCTTCAATGCCAACACAGGCGACGTTTGGGAATATGGTGACCATGGCAACTTTCGCAACCACTACAAAGTCCGTGAACTAGGTAAGGATCACGGGCGTTAAAAGAAATGCGGCGGGAATCCCAGTGACCGGCCCGTAATTGTTCTGTTGCGAGACGAAAGTCATCGCAAGCGCTTCGCGAAGAGAGTCAACCAGAACGAACGCAGATGGAACTCGGCCAGCAACTGCGCGATCCTCCAGATTGTTTTCAGATGATTGCCCAGATTACGGCGCTATGCCGCCGATCCGGGGCGATTCGCAAAGACATGGCCGCTCCAAGAGAGATTGGCCCTTCTCGTGCCCAGCAGGACGAGAGTTGAACTCGGCGATTGCCGACGGCCGATGAATAATCGGCGAAAGGAGACCTAAAATGCGTATTCGCGTTGTTTGGCCGTTGTTGTTGTTCGTCGGAATAGTGTTCATATTGACCCCGTCTTTCGCGCAAGTCGGCGGATCCGTCACGATCGCGCCCCCTGAGATACCCGCCTACGAGCAGCCCACGTGCCCCGGTGACGGTTATATCTGGACGCCAGGCTATTGGGCTTGGGATGGAGAGTATTACTGGGTACCGGGCACATGGGTGATGGCTCCTGAGGTCGGGTACCTCTGGACTCCGGGTTATTGGGGTTGGGGCGGCAGCGGATTTTTTTTCAATGAAGGCTACTGGGGCATGTCGGTAGGTTTCTATGGTGGGATCGACTATGGCTTCGGGTACTTCGGTAACGGTTATGAAGGCGGCCGCTGGGAGAACGGGCATTTTTTCTACAACACGGCGGTGAACCGCGTGGACGCCAACGCCATCCACAACGTGTACAACACACGGGTGAACGAGAGGGTCAACCGTGTCAGCTACAACGGCGGCAACGGCGGGATCAACGCACGCGCCACTTCTGAAGAAGAGGCTGCTGCTCGTGACAAACGTATTGGGCCTGTATCCGCTCAGGCTCAACATGCGTGGTCTGCCCACAATGACCCCCAGCAACGGCTTTCTGCTAACCACGGCGCACCGCCGGTTACTGCGACTGGTCGCCCCAACACGGCAGTCCATCCTAAGGACCTGCCGCCCGTCCAACGCCCCGCTGCTCCTAAGACGGGGAACGCGAAGCTGGACCAGAAATACCAGAAGGAGCAGGACAACGTGGTCGCGAAGCAGAACCAGGATCGGCAGAAACTCCAGCAGCAGCAAGACAAGGAACATCAGCAGTTGACGAAACAGAAGGCTGCTCCAGCGAGAATGCAGCAGGTTGAACAGCAACATCAGCAACAGACGCAGCAAATGCATCAAGGGCACACGCAGCAGATGCAGCAGATGCAGCAGAGACAGTCGGCTGGCGGCGGAGCTCGCGGCGGCGGGCGGCGGTAAATGAACTGTCGCTAAAGGGCGGAATGGACGGGTCGCCCTCGTCAGGCGGACCGAATTGTTGACGTAGGCATTGGAGCGGGATTGGCGATCCAACCTGCAGACAGGGCCGCGCGATTTTGCACATCACCTGCCCAAATGTTTAGCTTTAGCGAAAGAACAAAACCCTAAAACGATTGAACGGAGACGCTCATGAACAAACATCCGGTAGTCGCCGGAACAGGCCCATGACCTGTAACTGCGGTGAGGGTTGCCGACAGGACGTGACAACCAGTCTACGTCGCCGCATGATTCGCGCCCCCCGCACGCGCCGCACCGATGGCCTGAGCCACGTTCGTCTGAGCCGCGATGGTGGCGGCCAAGCGCGCGTGGTTCGGTTCAGTCGCATACGTGCCAACGACCGCTACGATCAGCGCATGCAGCCGAGGCGCAACCCCGGGTGAATTCTTCGCCTGCGGCCGAGTGTTCTTTCCGGGCCTCGCCGAACTCTTGCGAGCCATAGTCTTCCTCCTTGGGAAGCGAACCCGGCAGTTCAAGGCGCCGCCCGGTGGGGGCCCCGCGACCATTTCTCTCATAACAGCGCAGACAGGGTGATGGTTTCTCTGTAGCGACGCTGTAATAGTTTTACTAGGCATCCTCCTAGTTCCATTCGCCCCACCGGGGTTCTACTATTAAAGCTACCAACTGAGTTCAAGTCGGAGGCGGAGGCAGTGCCTTGCGGATCGCTGGATTACCGATCTCCGGGGCACTGCTGTGTCTGCGCCAGCGGGGCTACCGTTTGAGGCCCACGTCCGGGAGTGCCGACTGATGCTGTCAATTAGTAGCCACGTTTGCTGTATCTCGTCCTGTTGCCCCCGCTTCGCGCGGGGCTTGTGATTCTGATTGGAGGGAACGTGGCAGAGAGCCGAGCGCAAACCGAAATATGGAACGGCATTAAGAAGCCGCCTGGACGTGAGAATGCTTTCAAGGTTGTTCTATCCATCAGCCCCAACGACGAAGACCGGGCTTCTCTGAAGGGCATCCTCGAATCTGACTGGACCGTCGTCGCAAGCTCCACCGTTGCCTCAGCCCTTTCGTTGTTGCGGGAAATACCAATCCCAATCGTAATTTGCGATTGCGATATCTCCTCAGGTACGTGGCGGGAAATGTTGGACCACCTCTCGCTTCTTCCCTATCCCCCTCAGTTAATCGTTGCTTCCCGGCTGGCAGATGAACGGTTATGGGCGGAAGCCCTGAATCTGGGAGCATGGGACGTGCTGGCGAAGCCGTTTGACGCGGACGAAGTGATCCGAATTGTCGAGATCGCCCGCCAATATTGGCAGGATCGTCACGGCGCCTGTTGCAGCGCTACCAAACGAAGGAAGTCCGCCGGGGCGGAACGGGACGTCTGGCTGCTACCGGAACATAGCCTTCGCAGAAGGAACAAAATGGAAGCGATTTTCTTGACCGATGATGAACTGAAGCGTCTCGAAGCACGATTCGGACCTGTTGTGCGGCAGATGGGTCCGTGGAATTCCGATGGCACCTTCGGCTATGCCAGCGTTCCGGTCGTCGCCGTGGAGAAGGCAACCGAAGCGCTTGCAAATCGAGATCTCCTGACAGCACTCGCCCGCCTGCGTACTCCCGAGGGGACGACAACGTTCATCGAATTGTTGGGGGACTTCGGCCCGGCCTTGGTCGAGAGAATCGTCGACGCCTACAGGGAGTTTTCGCTATGGCCTGGTCCACCGGTGTCGATGTATACCAGGAACACCTCGTAGGCTTGGTCATGCCCCGACAATCTGCGGTTTCGGGCCGGGTCCTCATCGTCGATGACGACGAGCGGCAGCGTAGCGCCCTCACCGCCATACTTTCCGATTGTGACTTTGACAGTCAGGTAGCGGCCGATGGGCTGGAAGCGCTGGAACGGCTCGCAGCCTTCCACGCAGACGTCATCGTTGCGGATTTGGTCATGCCGCGCATGGACGGCTTCGAACTGCTCCGGCACTTGAAGGAGCACGGCGATCTCACGCCGGCGATCGCGCTCACCGGCTTCGGAAGTATGGACAAGGCGCTTTCCGCCGTCCACGACCTCAAGGCATTCTGGTATCTGGAGAAGCCGGTGGAACCGCGCGCCTTCAAAATCCTTCTGGATCGCGCGATTCGTCACAAAAGAAGTCTGCAGAAAGCCGACGAACTCAAGCGCGACCTGAGTCTTCGCGGCGTACTCGGGGACCTGGTGGGAGCCTCCCCAGCGATGCTGCAGACCTTCTCGCTAATCAGGCAGGTCGCCCCCACCTCGGTGCCCGTATTGATCCGCGGAGAGAGTGGCACCGGAAAGGAACTGGTTGCCCGGGAAATCCATAACTGCAGCCCCCGCAGCGATGGCCCTTTCGTAGCGGTCAATGCTGCCGCCTTACCCGAGGCTCTGATCGAGAGCGAGCTGTTTGGCCACGAGAAGGGCGCATTCACGGGAGCCATGGAACGCTTCGCCGGCTGCTTTGAACAGGCGCATGGGGGCACTTTGTTTCTCGACGAGATTGGCGAGATGCCTCATTCCACCCAGCCAAAGCTGCTGCGCGTTCTGGAGGACCTGCGAGTGCGCCGGCTTGGCGGTAAGCGCGAAATCGCAGTGGACGCTCGGGTACTTGCCGCGACCAGCCAGGAACTCGGATCGCATTTGAGAGAAGAACTCTACTATCGGTTGAGCGTATTCCAGATCGTAATTCCGCCACTGCGGGACCGCAAGGAAGATATTCCGCTGATCGCCGATGTCATGCTGCAGGATCTGAACAGGAAACACGGCACGCGCGTTACGGGGGTCGATGCCGAAGCGCTGGGCCTTCTATATCGGTATGACTGGCCAGGGAATGTGCGGGAATTGCGCAATGTTCTGGAGCGGGCCGCCATCCTGGCGGGCGAGGGCTTGATCCGGCTCACCAATCTTGCTTGCCCCACGTTGGGTTTAAACCCGAGCCCGTATGGCCGGCCGGCATCCGGCCATGAAGGCACTCGAATGCTCCAGCCTGGCCGATCACTCATGCAAATCGAAGAGGCTTACATCAAGCTCACGCTCGATCACGTGCACGGCAATCGCAAACTGGCCGCTGAAATGCTGGGGATTAGCTTGCGCACGCTGCAGAACCGGATCGCGGTACTGCGCGAAGATGCCATGGAAGTGGCGGCGTGCGATGGCGCCAACAATGCCCACTGCTGAACAGCACCTGCTAAGGACCATTCTCGTGGTTGACGACGATCCAGTTATCCTGAAATTCGTTTCGGGATTTTTGGTTGACGCCGACTATCACGTTCTCACAGCCAGCAGCGGCGCCGCTGCGCTTCAGCAATCGAGAGACTACAAAGGCGAGATCCATCTTCTCTTGTCAGACTTCCAAATGCCGGCAATGAGCGGCATCGAGCTGGCCACTCAAATGTGCGTGGACCGGCCGCAGCTCAAAGTGTTGATGATGTCCGGGTTCACCGGTGGAATGCTGGTGCTCAATGAAGGCTGGCATTTTCTGGCTAAGCCGTTCATCCCTTCGCAATTGCGTGCGTTGATTCTGGGCCTCGTCTTTCCGGACGGAGGCTCCAAATTCTCCAATTAGCCACAAGTTGGGCAAGGTAATGTAGCGGACCCGTATTCACACTGGCCCGATACTGAACTTCAGTTGTGCGTTCGCATCGGTAAAATGCTGGCTGAGCCCCCTGAACCGCTTGGGTAAACGGGTTACGGTAACGGGGATGCAAAGGCTGCACCTTAAGTGCGGAAGCTGCCGGCTTACGATCTGAAAACGCCGTGTTGCCTCGGCCGAGAGGCAATAGCGAGGTCGTGCAGTCCTCGAAACCCGTCTGGCCTTCAGAGTGCTCTAACCATTGCGAGGTGAATTAATGCGCGGATTTACAATTCTGGTGTTAGCTGCTGTTGCTGCAATCGGCTTCACCGCTACCACCCCCAAAGCGAACGCTCAAGTCAGTGTCGACATCGGAGTAGCCCCTGATTGTCCCTATGGTTACTATGACGCCGCTCCTTACAACTGTGCTCCCACCGGCTACTATGGGCCGGAATGGTTCAACGGGGACGGCTTCATCGGAGCCGGCCCGTGGTTTCATGGATCTAGCGACTTCCAGGGCAACGTAGATAACCGTTTACACCCGGAGCACGGATATACGGGACCAGTGCCAAAACGTGGCGAGAAGGCCGAGCCGTCAAAGCGCGTCGATAGTGCGCACTTCAAGGGAAACGAAGTGCGGGATGGACGTGGTAAAGTAACATCGGGCAAGAAATGAGTATCGCCAGCCAGGAGTGATTCATCGCTTCCGGCCGCAGAGCTGCTAAGTCGCCCTTTAAGTCCTAGCCTCGGCTTGAGGCGGCATAAAGACATGGGCTTTGTTCTTAGGGCTCTGCGTGAGAAGTTGAACGGGCTACTAGTTTGCGTGGTTTTCTGAAGCCCGGCAAGAGTGGGTTCTGATCGCGGGCGTCAGTCCCTGCATCGCCGCGCGTGTTTTCGTTCGACCCTTCCGGCGCCTCAAATCCAGTCAGGAATTCCGATCATGGTGGTTTTACGCAGACTTTATTCGGAGGTTTCACATGTCGAAGACGGAAGCTGGTTTGTTTAAGTATCCGGGGCTGGCAAAGCAAGTCGCCCTGATAGCCCTTCTCCTCACGTTCTCCGCCTTCGCGCGCGACCATAGCGCTCTGAACGGCATCTGGACGCTCGTTCCGGCCAGGAGCGACTTTGCCGGCCAGTCGGTGGTTCAAACCGGGACCGTGACCATCAGCGATCGGCAGGGCATCATCATCGTCTCGCGCAGCTTCGTCTATGAAGGCGCCGGAGAGACCTTTTTCTACAAGGACATTACGGACGCCGAGAACGATGCCACGATTCACACCGGCAAAGACCTCACGAGCAAGACCAGGTGGGACCACGACGTTTTAAGGGTAACCACCACGCAGTCCGGTGCGGTTACTCTCGAAAGCTACACGCTTTCCGCGGACGGTACCATGATGGTCAGCGTCGTAAGGCCGGGGCGCAAGCCGGTCACGCTTGTTTTCCACCGCGAATAGAGTAACTACCCGGTGGCAACTGCTAAGCTTTCGCGTACCTCTCGCTATTCGGCGTTTGGGAAGCATCGCGATGTCTCTCTACGTCTTGATTCAACTGATGCGTCTGCGCGCCGACGAGCCGGCGGAAACTGTTCTGTGGAGAGGGGCCCAATGAGAGCTGGTTTCCTGCGTCGCAGGATCTTGATCCCGATCCTGGACCTGCTGCGTCAGGGAATCACACCCGAGAAGATCGCGCTGAGTATTGCGCTGGGAATCACGCTCGGCGTCGCCCCTGTCCTCGGTTCGACTACCATTCTGTGTTTCCCTGGCGGCCGTCTTGTTCCGTCTGAACCAGCCAGCGATCCAGTTGGTCAACTGGGTCGTTTACCCCTTGCAGTTTGCCCTCCTGATCCCATTGATCCGGATGGGCGAGTGGATTTTCGCCGCACGGCCGGCTGGGATCTCTCTGGCCCAGATCCTCAAGGCATCTGGTCCGCGACCGTGCGCTTCTCTTCGGCTTCCGCCGCGAGATCGGGAAGGATTCGCGAGATGTGTCAGCCTTCGGCGAGGGCCGGTCAATCGGAACGCGGCAGACCGGACCGACGGCACCAAGTCTAGCTTTGATCTCGGCGGCATCGAGATTTGCACGTTCACCGCGAAGAGCGCGCAACTGTTCCTGGTGGAGAGTCAGGGTCCCATCCATGCGGCGGAGATCTTCGCCGACAACAGCCACTTCACCCAACAGGCCATCCCGCTCATGGCGGGCCGCGACAAGTTCGGCGCGTTGAGGCTCCACGTTCACGGTGTCATCTTCGCGCAGTCGTGATTCCGCGCGCACTCGCCATTCGCTCAACTCCAACTCGCCCCCTGAAGCACCATTTTCCTGGGTGCCGAGCCGGTCAGTTGAGACATTGCGTGGGACCAAGGCAAGTCAGTGGCGTTGTTCTGAAACTGCGAAATGCTAACCACGTTTGCCGGCAGTGGCCGGGCTTCTGCACCGATCACGCGGACCCACTCTTTCGGGTAAGGTTGGTCCAGGAACGCCAAGGCCGTGGACGGATTAGGAACGAGAATGGCGGCCGCGCGAATATCGGCAGGCTTAACCGCGCTGTTGAAAGCGCGGATCACGTCGATCAGCGCGAAAAGCGCCAGGTTGACGGAATGTTGACAGCGATGTCTCGACTGCGACACTGTCGCGAGTGCAACGATTCCTTGCAAGTTCTATTTGGGGACGCGCCGGAAGAAAAGAGGTTCAGCTTGCACGGGCGAGATTTGTTCGATTCTCGCGGAACTAATAGGGTTTTGTCACGGGTTTGCCACGGTCGGAGCGATTTTGGCCCGATTTGGGCAGCGTGGCAGTATCGGAAATCTTGGAAGTGGTTTAAAATCATAGAAGCATAAAATGTCGGGGCGTAGCGCAGCCTGGTAGCGCACCTGCCTTGGGCGCAGGGGGTCGGGCGTTCAAATCGCCCCGCCCCGACCAATAGAATCAGTAGTTTACGGCCGTTTGGAAAGTCCGTGAAAAACCGCAGTAGATGATTTTGTAGCTGTCGATTTCCTCGAAGACCAACACATCTGTCCACCCGAAGTGGCACTCCAGGCTTTACAGAGCGCAATAGGAGCGGGATGTTTGCTCCCTGATCACCTGCGCCCATCTGAATCAGATCCGTGAGGTCAGATGAATCCTGCAACGCGGGATTTTCGTGGTTTGGCATCGAAGATAACGACACTTTCACGCAGGTACGGTCCCTCGTCGCGCTCTGAGAGCGCGTTCCACTGTTGCACCGACACCCGTCGAAGGTACCGTACTACGCTGAGCTCTCGAAACGCCCAGCCGACCTGTGAACCGATGTCGGCAATGATCAGGTCCACGGGCAGTTCGACGCCTGCGTATGATGACGTGGAAACAACTACCCATGCGCTAGCAGTGTCAGTGGCTCGCTTGCGCAGTCGGTGGAGTACTACCTTCATGTCTTCGAAGTATGCCTGGATCATCAGGGGGATGCGCGAATTCCAAAGTTCTTCGCGCTGCTCAATAATGGCGGTGAGGCTCTCATGATAATGGTCGCCAAAACCGGTCTCTGTGGGGTCTTTCCATTTCGCTTGGAGGTGCGAGCGGACGGTGCGCTGGCGGAGCGCTCGTAGTTCCTTCATTGACGCTACGAATTTTCCGAGGAAAAGTTCGGGGCGATATACATCGGTGTAGTCAAATGAATTCAGGTATGGTGGTGAGGTGACACACAGCTGAAATGGCTTGTGTAGAAAGGCTTCATTAATGCTGCGCCTTGAGTCCGCGAGGTACACGCTCTTGGCGCGGTGCGGCAGTGGGGTCTCCAGGTCGGCGAGAACATCACATAGTCGGTGACGGAACGCCGTGAGCATGTCGCTGCGGGAGAACGCTTGTGTGCGCCAATCGGTCTTATAGCGGAGGCATTTGCCATCTTTGGCAGCGTTGCAACAGTCCATGGCGGCACCGATCAGGCAGAGGCGCAGCAGGTCCGCGGCACGGGTGCGGCTTGCCGCTACTGTCTGCCATCCGCCTTCGAATCCATGGAGCACGTCGGTATTGAACAGCCACTTGTCAAGGCCACTGCGCCGCGTGAATGTTGAAAAGCCCTCAAGATCTGATCGCGCCCCACAATCAATGCCCCTCTCCAGTTCTGTGGCAAGCTTTTTTACTTGTTTGGGCTCTAAGTTGGAGAGTTTTGCGCGAGCTACAAAGGCCAGAAACGGATTCACTTCGAACGCCCTGGAATGATATCCTTCGCTGACGGCTGTTAGTGGCACGGTGCCGCTTCCGCAGAACGGGTCGACAATGATGCTAGTGGGCTCCAGGTTTGCGTCGGTAATGGCGGTCTTGACCAGATCGGGGGAGAATGCCTCTTTGAAAAAATACCAGCGGTGCCGTGGAAGCGAAATGCTATCTTGCGCGGCAATCTGGTATCCATTGCACAGGATCTTGGGCATTACTGACAAATTGGCTCCGCAAACATTCGTATAGGTTCCTCAAAATCGTTTCGTAACTGATGATAATTGGGATCGAATTCAATTTCCCGGTGCTCGTAGTACATGCCGTCTGCCTCGTTGATGCTCGTTGACGCTTCGGTGACGCCGCGGCGGCGTGCGTCTATCACGACCAGATACCCTCTGCTGACTTTTTGGGCTGCCTGCACCTTGTCCTTGTCAAGATAGTCGGCGAGTTGGCCTGCGCCGTCGCGTGCTCTGGCGTCACTGTAAACGGTTGTCTCCCCGGATGTACCTATCGATTTACCCAGCCATTTGACTTCGATGATGGCGTGCCGATTGGTGAACAACCAAGTGACCTTCACGTCTACCGGGTGGCTCTCATCGACATTTTGTTCAGGGCGCGCCTCAACGTCGCCGCCAAGTACGCTGGTCAAGAATTGTGCCAACGAGTCACGCATGGCGGCTTCAGGTTTACTTTTCAGGAGTACGCGGTTATCGTCCCGCCAGACTTCAGAGAAGATCTTGCACCGCGAGGTGCGGACCATGCGATTCCGGTAGTCGAGAAGTGCTTCCCTGAGGATACGGAAGGTTGGAATCGCGAAGATACTAGCGTGTGTCGGCGACGGGTTTGGAATACGACGGTGATCCCCTTTGATGACGAAGAACTCTTGGCGGGAGGAGTAGAGATACACAATTGCGATCTGAGAGATTGTCGCAAGATCGACTTGGGTGTTCTTCCAAACGAGCAGGTCACCGTTTGCCCGTATCTGGATGACGCAGGGGCCGGTGATTTCATTGGCGATCGCATTGGGTGACAATGCGGTAACGGTTGGTGATTCGGCGAGGATCGGCTCGTCTGCATTGAATGCTTTGCAGAGAATGAGGGGGTGCGTAAGAGCTTCTGGTTCCACGTAGCGGAAAAGGTCACGGAGCGTGGCCATGACCTCTTTGAGGATCGTGATACCTACGGCCCCGTATTCTCGGTTGATAGCGGCAATGTAAAGGTCTCGTGCGATTTCGTCAATAACGGTTGGGATCAGCGTGCTCACACTGCCTCCGAGGTGCGGGAGGATTTTGCAAGTGCGGTGAGCCAGATAACTGCGGGTACGATCAAGTCCGGGGTGTCTGTGCCTATTGCCGCTGTGATCTTGTCAAACTCTTCGTAGACGAATTGTTGGCCAATGTCGTCCAGGAGTAGCTGGTTCCGATTGAGCGCTAGAGCTCGCTTGATGGTCGGTTCTGCTGAAACAGCATAACGGACAATCCCGACGGACATTCCGAGCAAGCTAGAGCACGCGCCTTCTAGGTATGGTAGGCGTCGGCGTTGCGTTTCCAACGACGAGAGAAAGGTCTCAAGTTCCTGCCCCTCAGGTGTGAGGATCATTGCGTCGCCGGCAATGCTGATATGGCCTAGAGAGAGTAGTTCTTCGATTGCATCCTGGATATCGTGGCTGTATGGTGCGCCGTTCTCGGTGCACGCGAAGCGATAACCCCAGTCGGCCGGCGGCCACCCACGGTAGACGGCAAGTAGGCAGGCTAAATAGGAGAAGAGGTGAATCTCTGGCCCGACAACACTGCCGATACGTTGGCCGATGCGATCTGCCAGAACCATCGTGTCGTAGAATGCGACGGGGTTGATCATATGTCGTGAGCTTTATGGAGCGCCGAGCGCTTTTTCGATCGCATCGTACGCCTTGTGGAAGAGAGGCTCTTCCTTGAGTTGCACGTCCGACAGCTCTGTCCAGGACGTCATTCTGTTTATCGCCATGCGGGCTCTACCGCACTCGGTGGCGAGTTTGAGGAGGAGTTCTGAGCTGTTGATATTGGCGGTCATGATGATGGAGTGCGCGTCCTTGACGAATTCCGCGAACATCTCGCCCGCGCGGGCCTCATAAGCGATGTCCAGTGAGCCTTCGGGAGTATCGACGAACAGTGGTGCCGGAGATCCTTCGCGCGACATGTACTGTGCGAGCGCCATGCGCAAAGCGATGTCGAGGAAGAATTTCTGACTTTCGGACAGTTGGTAGTCTTTTCTCCGGGTCGCGTTGCGCATGTCTAGGACAAAAGCGATCGCCGGCGCTGCTTTCGATGCTCGCGTCTCAAGCTTGATATTAAGGTCGATCCCGAGGAATAATGATGCGAGGTTTTTGAACTTGGGAACGAATTCCATTTCTGCCTCGGTGTAGCTGCGCTCAAGCTTGCGCTGGATCTTCTGCAACTCACGGCTATGTTGGTCCCGGAGTTCGTATGATTGGCGCTTCTTTTCCAATAGAGTCTCCATCTCAGCCTGAAGACTATCGATTGCTGCACCGATGGTGCTTTTCTGGCTTCCGAGGCCCTTGAGCGTTGCGAGGACGCCGGCGTTCTTGAGTTCAAAGTCCTGGAGGGCTATTTCGCTTTGATCGAGCCCCTTGATTGCCTCGTCGTGTTCCTTGGAGAGTCGTTGCTTCTGCTTCAAAGCCCCTTCGAGTGCCGCCGAGGTAGTTGCAATCTGGGTGTCGATGACCTGTAATCGTTCGCGAGCTTGTTTGTTTGTGCCTTTGGGTTTGAGGGCTGCATTGCACAGCGGGCACTGGTGTGCGTCGATTCTAGAGCGTACTGCCGCACTTACAGCCTGCCCTCTTGTCCCACACAGGGTACATTCGCCCTTTGACAGCGCGCGGGCCACAAGGGGGGTTTGTTCGACGTCGGTCTGTCGTCCGAGGAATCGCTCAAATTCCTGGGCGTACGTCTCGCGCAACCCAGTGAGTGCCGCGCTTGCTTCAGCGATGCGCAGATCGGCGTCGCCTTGCTGATGCAGGGTGTCCTGCACGAGTGCCTGCTGTTGATCACGTGTTTCGACTAATGTCCGGTGCGTCTCCACGACGTCTTCGGGGGTCTCCTCGGCTTGGGTGGTGCCGACAAGGGTTTCCCGAATAATGTCCAGACGCCCCCTGACGTCGGACGCCTGAAAGTTGTAGTTGCGGGCGCGCGAATCTGCGCGCTCCATATCCCGGCGCAACTTGTCAGCCCTTACGGCCTCATTGAGATCCGTGCCGAACGTGATGTGCAATGCTTGTTCTAGGGCCCGCTGATCCCAGAACAGGAGGTGTCGGCTTTCATCGAACGTGAGCACGAAATGTTGCAGGAAGATGAATTGATTGAATTGCTGGAGCCCCGTGTCCTGAGTGAGTTGATCTTCAAAGCGAGCGACGCGGTCCTCCGGCGTGGCATCGGCCCCATCAAAGAGCACGTTCTGCTCGGGGTTACCGTTGGTAATGACAAGGTCGCGCAGTTCGCGTGGTTCGAAAACGCCACGCGTCAGTCGATACGTGTGGTCGGCAATGTGTAGCTCAAGGTGGATCGATGCAGCATCCCGGTCGAGCTCGCTGATTCTGCCATCAAAGAACGCCTTCGTGAATGGCACGCAGTCTCGTGCGTATTCGTTGATCGACTTGAAGGATCGAGCAGGGTTCGGCACGACGCCGGTCAGTCCAAGGTTGATGGCTGCCAAGAACGTAGACTTGCCAAGGCCGTTGGCACCAGCGAGGCAGAACACGCCGCCGGGAATATCCAGTTCCAGATCGGGTCGTCGGGTAAACAGCGAAAACCGTTCCAGCCGAACGCGGGAAATCGTGGGAAAGGCGAATTTGGGTGTAATGCTCACGAACAGCCCCAGAAGGTGGTGCCTGCCGAGACGTGGCCAGCCGGAAATGCGAATCGCGCTTGGATCATGCGTTAATGGTCGCTGCGAGCACCCGAACAAAGAGTGTAACGGAATTGATAGCGTCCGGGGGAGCGCACCGAATAATGCCGACCAGTAGTCGAAAGGTCACCGCCTGTAGGAGCGTCCGCCAGTACCAGCTAGTGGCTATGCCGCCGCTGGAGATTGTAGATCTCAAACCCCGGAGTATCGTCCCGCCAAATCAATCATTTACGAGGATTCTCCAGTTTGTCTCCAAACGTCGCGCAAATCGTTCGCCACAAAGATCAGGGTTTGGGGGAGCGGCTCGGCCTCTCCGCTGGACGGAATCAACTGTCGAATTCCACCCAAATCAGAGTGGGGCAATTGCCACAAGCTTCTTTTCCGCAGCATGCAGAGGCTGAGGTTCCTGCGGTGCTGCGAACTGCAGGCTGACATCTTTGCGGCACAGCCGACCACAACATCGGGTTTCGGGAAGGTCCGAACTTTTTGAGAGATTCTCTCAGGAACGCGAAGATAGTGGTGTTTCCACGGTTGCTTCATAAACGACTCTCTGCTTAAGAATTAGGGCTGACTAAATTGCCGCAGCACTCCCTGAAGCTCGGCGATATCACGTCCCAGTATGATAATCGCACAGGGGACGCAGTAATGGTCCCAGCTCCGGCCGTTGCGAACCTTTAGACGCTGGCTGCCCCTCTCAATGCGGTGTTCGGAATTCCCTTGACAGTTGTGCGACTTTAAGGCTTTGTCGATTTCGACACGGATGATGAGCGATTTAATTCGTGGCATCGAAGACCTCCTGAACGGCCTGCGCGACGATGGAATCGAAGTCGTTCTCGATCTGGTCGAGCTGTGGCCGAGTGAACTCGCTGCGTTCGCGGACCTGGCGGCCGACAGCGGTATTGGCATGGCGGTCGATGGCCGCCTTAAGCACGATGAGATTGGTTCGGCCAAGTCTTTGCGCGTCGAGGTCATGGCCTTCCGGATTAATCCTTCGTTGGTGGAGTATGCGCGCCGCTTCCGTCTTGATGCGCATATCGAGGCTGGCTCGCTTGGCCTGGCGCTGGCGTGCCTTCGTAACCGGAACTGGCTGCAATTCTTCGTAAGCCTGTTTGACCTGGTCCGACGTGTAGCCCCTCCCCTGAAGAATTTTAAGAGCGGCGAGGGCTTCCGGGTCCTCCTGGATAAGGGGAATTTCTTCAAGGCGCACATCGGTCTGGCTGCGTACGTCCACTCGGTCGTGAGGCTCAGACGGCGGAGCCGGATCGATCTGTAGCTCATCACTGCGTGAAAAATCCAGACCTTCCATCGGTAGGAGTTGATCAAAATATTCCTGGTCGGCTTCGCTGTACTGCTGGAAATCTTCCCACCTGCGCGCGATATTGGCGCCGGCATGGAACACGACGACGCCGTTATTCAGCGGGTGACCAGGGGCATCGTGTTCGATAACCCGCATTATGCGGCCGACGAACTGCACGAACGGCGACAGATTTCTGAAGATGCTGAAGACCGCCGCCACCGCGAGACGAGGATGGTCAAATCCCTCTCCAAGTTTGCGAACCTGGACAATCACGTCGAGCTGGTCATTTTCTAATTTTCTCATCACGCGTGAATTTGCATCGCTGTCCTCACGGGAATGGACGTAATCGGCGCGCTGGCCGCGAGCACGGTAAGCTTCGACGATCTGCCGGCAATGTTCGTAATTGAGAGCGGATGCGATGATCTTCAGCCGATTGTCGCCGGTGGCAGAGCGCAGCTTGACCAGTTCCCGGATAGACGCGTCAACAATCGTGTTCAGGGTTTCAGTAGAGGTAACGATGCTACGACGGAAGTCTGCATCGTCTTCCCCAAGTTGGCGGACCTCGGCAAGACTGACTTCAATCTCTTGCCCATCCTGGCGCCGGACATAACGAAGCGTGCGAGGGTTCAGAACAACAGCCTTCAGACGTTTTATATAGCCTTCCTGGATCGCCCGAAATACCGGATAGGAATAGAGTATCCGTCCGGCCATGAGCTGGCCATCAGCACGGGTCGGTGTGGCACTGAAGTTGACTATCTTGGCATTAGGAAATTTGGCTCTGAGGGCGTCCCAACTGGCGGCCACATTGTGATGGCCCTCGTCGAACAGGATCAAATCAAAGAAATCCTCGGGGAGGTCCTGCAGCCAGCGGTTGTCAGCGCCCTGTAGCTGGTGGATGTTCGTAATAACAACATCGGCCTCGTCAAGATCGGTTCTATTGGTCGTCGTGCCGCGGATCTCGACTGGTTCGGGATACGGCTGGCCATTCAATACGCCACATTTGATGTAGAACATATCGGGTTTAGAAGGATCGAAATCAGCGCTTAGCTGGCCGGCAATGTGAAGTCCCGGCGCGATGACAAGCGTACGGGTGGCTTTGAAAGCAAACGGGGTGAGAGTGATGCAGCCAGACTTGCCGCAACCGACTGGCAGCACGATTCCAATTTCTCTTTCCTGTCCATCAGATTCGGTGGCGAATCGGGCCAACTCGGCATACGCTTCGCGCTGTGGAGTGCGGAGACGACTATTCTGGGGTATATTCGGCTGCCGGGTTTGAAACGGGTTGTTTTGCATGGTCTGCTTCTTGACTTCGTAATAAAGGGTACTTCCTGTCCTAAATTGTACGGCTTGTAAGACATTTATGCAATCCTGCCTGCCCTGTTGGACCTCGGGTCTGAGAGGAGCTTGGGCCCAAAAACTACGGGCCCCCCTTGGTTAAAGAGAAGACGAGTTGGAGGCGCAATTGTCTGGTTAGCTTCGCGACGCAACGCGGCCCGTCAGAATCCGTCATGCACAGAATGGTGCGAAGCAGCAGATCAGATCATCGTGAGGAGGAAGGAGCTTTAGGCCGCAAAACTTAACTGCGACTCCCTGTTTGAGTTGAAGAGTCTTCATCATTTGGGAGAAAAGTCGGCGGAGTTCGATGTATTCCGCGGATGGCCGACGCTGGCAGCGCAACGTGTTGGCGCCGGACTGCGACGACCGGGCCGCCCTGTCGATGAAACAAAACGATTCTGTAGATGTGCGGGATTCCAAGCAACCTAACCAGCCTATCGCGAGCGCTGGGGTGTAAGAGGTCAGGTCCAAACCCCGACGGCTGGGGCAGAGCGCAGTATTCGCCGTGGGTGGAACCGGTAGCGTTGCTAAATCCGGCAGCCGTCATAGATCTTGAATCAGGTATGTCGTCATACCACCGACGGAAGCGACTCCGGATGTCTGGCGCGCCACCCTATATAGATCAGCCTACTCCGGCCATGGCTCCCGATTCGGATGCCACGTCATGGCAATGATCCGATCGCCGTCAGAAAAGCCGCCCGATGCCAAAGTCTGCTCGCCTGTTATCGAATTCTTGCCCCTTACCTCCAAAACGCAACGTCCGTTTGATTCTGGCGCCGGCATAAAGCCAGATTGGGCTAGGCATCGCGCGACTTCCACCGCTGTCATCGATTCGCTGACCGCGGAGTCAGGACGTTCCTCGTTTGTTACAGGATCGAAGAAAGTAACAGTGATCACCGGCATGTCATCGTCTCCATTATTGGAGCCCAATCGCTCAGTTCTCGTATGCTCGGTCAATCTTCGCCAAATGCTTACTCGCGCCGCGTCTCGTGAGTAGTGATACGCCCTTTATGCCACCGCAGTGTCGCTCCACTCGGGACCCGATGCCACCAACAGTAAATCTCCTCCTTGATATTCAGCCAAAGGTCTCCGAGAGTCACCCATCGAGACTCCGCATCGTATCGGTTTCTCCACAAACGTCGTCCAAGGCTCCGCCTCGGGCCGAGAATGAAGGTATCACGAGCCATAATGCCTCCTCAGAACCGCTACTCACACGCTTGACGCGAATCAACAATCTGTTATACTCACCTCACTAAACATTAACCTGACGATCAATGAACGAGTCTCGTGGCTCCGAGCAAGAGCGTGAACTTCGCGAAACCCAAAGCCGAATCCGCGAATCGCTTTCCGGCATTTACAATCAGCTCACTATAGCCCCGGTCGACCTCCCGCACAGAAATACTCTCAGGGGGATCCTGGCGGCATCGATCCACCTCATCCAAGATCCCGACTCCGAAGTAAACCCTGTTGACGACTTCCGTCAGCGCATTGAGGCGCTAGTCCAGGACCTCGTCAACGACCATAGATAGCCTCTATTCCGACCCGCCCCCCCGTCCAGAACGTCCTATCGGCCACCACCACCTTGCGCGGCCCTTCTTCTTTTCTGTGTGTCCCGATAGAACTACCTCATGAGGCGAGATTGCGTCTGGTGCTACCCCGCTTGTCCCTTTCTGGGTAATACTTGGAATCGCATCACACCCCGCCCCCGCGAAAAATCCGTGAGTCTTGTGAACCGGGTCCACAACCAGGGCGACCTGCCAAGGCTTTAGATACATGGCGTGGTTTTTTTTGTCGGTCTGAGACATAAATATCCCATGTCCGGGATGAGAGTGATACCAACCGACTGTGAACAACGCCTGGTCTCTAAATGTGTCATGGTACTCGGCATCCATGCGAACCAATTCTGCCCCTGAGACTCTGACATAGGTGGCGGTGGAGGAAACGAACTGTCTCGCAGGTACAGCCTCGTGTACGATAGTGCGGACTTTGCCGCTTGGCGTTTTGAACACGCAGCCAACAAGCAGGCCGAACACCTCGGACTGTCTATACGACGATGCGTGACCCATGATCTTGGATAACGTCCCGTCCCCGCAATGCACGACCAGTGCGTCGGGGGATTCGTCCATCTCCATCTCGGCGATAGAAATCGAGGGCTCGACAATTGGACCAAGCACGAATGTGTCGTCGGGAGACGGCATAGTTGCCTTTCTTTCATCACCTTTTCGGCCCGAGGGAGAACACAGGCGGTCCCAGTCGGAACGGGTCTAGAGACGGCAACGGCCCGCGGTCAGTCGGAAAAAGTGGGAGGTTGGCGCGATACCATTCAGCAGCAGCACTATTTAAGGGGCGAGTTAATCCGGTAACGGCTCGTTCGAAGACGATCATGCGAGCAAGGCGGAGAACAAATTCTCCCAGCGATTCGGTCACCGCCTGCCCTTCTGTACAGATTTGACCGTCTGCAGACACATTTGGGTGAAAGATAGGGCGGCTCGTAAACTTCAAATCTTGGCGCGTCACTACAGGATATTCGGGCGACGCTTGAAATGACACGGTGTGGACGTAGCCCGGTTCCGAATATAGCGGGCGGCCATTTCGCACGCCTAGGATACTTCTTAAAGCAAACTTAAAAAGATAGCGCTCAGGGATAGGCGGGTAGTAAGCGTCGAAATTCATGGCACTCCCTCGAAGTAGGAGCAGTTCCTCGTAGCCTGTTCGTAACCGTTCGCGTCTCAAGCTTGGATCACGCACAAGTGGTCCCCCCTTCGTTGTCTTTGACGACTGTGATGCGATCTCCATCCCTGACACCACCGGACGCCAGAGTCTGATCGCCCGTCACGAAGCTTCCGCTTTTAACTTGTAGCGAGTAGTGTTCACCGGGGTTGGGTGGGCGTATGAAGCCAGCTTTAACCAGTTTGTCCACGATCTCATCTGCTGACAGCGAATCGCTCACAGCGGAATCGGGCCTCTCTTCGTTCGTTGTCGGGTTGTGAAATGTAACTTTAATCACCGGCATGTGGCTATCTCCATGATCTAGTTGATATCGGCACAATCGTTAGAGAGCTCAAAGAGGACGATTTCCTCGGAGCGCTCGCCAAACAGCACGGCCCCACAGGGGACACCGAGCTCAAGCAGGGGTAAACCCATTAAGCACGGATCGACGGTTGAATCGAGGATAGAAACCCTAGTAGGGTCAGCGAACTGGGCGGTGCGACAAGTCCCACACGAAAGGTCGGAGTACGCGCACCTGTGAAGGGGCTTCGACACGGCCCAGGAAGCACCGCAATTCCGGCAGCCGCATTGCGGTATGAACGGAGACGGAAGACGGACCCTCCAACCGTCGCTGGCCACGCCAAGCAACCGCCCCACGGTATCGGCCGCACCAACGCCGAGCTCGGACACGGGCCGCGGTGGAAAGGCGCAAGTCGGGCAACCCGGCGAGCGAATCAGCTTTAAGACATCAAAATGGTCAATCTCCCCCAACCAGGAAAGGACCGACCCGAACGGGACAGCCCTGCCATGCAGGATCTTGACGGCCTCCTGGCACATCAACGCCGCGATTATAGCCGAGCTAACCTGCACCGTAGGCATGGGGCGCGACCCCTCTAAAGGAGCACCCATAGGCACCCCGAGACACGGATGCCTGTTCCCGAGTGCAGCCCGCCGGCCCGGCGGGATCGTGCAATCCATGCACGCACCGTTGCCGGTCCGAAAAAGCTTCACAGTGCCATCGAGTTCGCGGATGCCACCGTCGATGAAAGGCACGGATAGCTGGTAACACGACTGACCAATCGCGAGTCTCGCTTCGAGGTTGTCCAGGCAACCGAGGACGACATCCATTTTTCGCAGGAACCCGCCCCCGAGATCCCACACCACGTCCATGACGAACCCTTTTGTAGTCGAATTGGGGTTGACGTTCATTCGCGACGCGCGATCAGCAGCGACAATGGCCTTGGACTGTCCAAGCGTGTCCTTCCCAAACAGGACAGTTCGGCTCAGATTTGAGATTTCGACAATATCGGAATCAAAAACATAGACATTGCCCACCCCCATCAAGGCCAGATTCTTTAGAACCTCGTTGCCTAACGCGCCCGCGCCGACGACCGCGACACGAGCCTTGGTCAGGCGGCTTTGTTGCCACCAGCTCACGCGCTCCTGGCGATCCGTCGCGGCTTCCATAGAATCCAGGGCAGGGCACCGAAATCCCAAACAGTATACCACCCCCCGAATTCCCCTGGATGCTGCTCTGGAGGCAGGAGCGGTTCGCTATTTCGGGGTGAGCCCCGGAAATCGTTCACCTCGACTTTGGACAAACTCCCAACCCGTACCGCACAAGGTCATCTTTCGACGATGAGCCGAATCCACATGACGTAGAATAGTGTCTATCGACGCTAGGGCGATGTATCTCGTATTCTGACTACTCGGCGGAGAATGATCGCGTGCCCAACAAGGACTGTCCAGGTCGTGACGGACCCGTCAATCGAGACCCTTACGGAAGAGGTCTTGTAGAATGCGTGGTCTGTGCCTGCCGCTACCATCTCCCGTGCGCCGAGTTCTTCAGAGAGCGGCTGGAACCGTGCGCCGTTTGCGGCCAACGGCCGTTGACAACACACCCAGTCGGCAGTACCAGGCACAACCCCCGGTCGGTCCCCCCGTACTCCCACCCTGACGTTAGCCCGCCTGTCCAACCTCTGGTTTCACCTCAATACAGTACCGGCTCTCCTGGGCCTAGGAATTCTTCGAGGTGGTTCATTTTAGGTGCGATCTCCTTAGCTCTTGTGGCAGTTTTTCTTGCTTATCAGCAAACCACACCCGCTTCCAGGCCACCTCAACAAGCCTTTTCTTCGTCAGCGCCGCCTCCGCCGCCTGTCTCACTCCCGGTTAACCCCATCGTTGACTCTCGCGTCCCCACGCCGATGCCAGAGCCAATTGTTGGGACCAAGTTTGCTGTGCCTCCCCACACGCCCTATCCAGCCCGGCTCATCGATTTCAAATATGAAGTCGACGTGAACCGCAATGATGGGGAATGGCGGAGCTTCGGCTTCAATTGGAATGGGGACTATGAACTGGAATTTCACTCGACATATCCCGGAATGGCTGAGACGAACAGAAAGGCTCTGTATGAGATTCGGTGGAACGGAAACGTCTACAAACCGAAGTGCTGGCCACCTTATGATAACAACCTCCCTGAAAACAGCCCTGCTCGAGGTCTTGCTTTTTGTGACGCCCAACTCTTCGGCGATTCGATGGGAACTGGAGGTACAGTTGGGTTGCTTATGATTTACACGGGCGAATGCTACAGTATTGGTGGTTGTCATCCTCATTCCGATGTACCCGAACCTATCGAACTCCGCATATCACCAGAAACGGTGCTCAGTTCTGTGCATATTCAAATAACGACGAATTGTGACCAACGCTACCCTTGTTATTCTTGGCCACGATAGAGTCCTTACGCGAAAGAAGAGCGCTGGGACTTGCTAGAGCGTCCTGGCGCTACGGCTGATTCCGAGGATCAGCTTATTGTGCGGCCACCGGCCCGTGCGCCTGACGCTGGAGTATCAGTGAAACTAGACGTTTCATCGTCGAATAAACCCGTCCGAGAATGCGAGGCTATAGCTCATACCGTTACTTCCTCACACCGGGACTGCCAAGAAACCTGGCTGCTTGTTGTTGGGCTTGGAGGCAGCGACGAAGATGGTGCCTTTACCGTCGCCAACCAGTTGAGCGCCGGGGGGAATTCACCTCATTTCGTCCAGCATCTGTTCGATTGACGTTTCCAGTCCTGACGAGATTATCAGATGGTTTATTAGGCTTTAGGCTGTCATCGCCTCCAAAAGAATTCTGGCGCGGTCCCCGCCGAAGCTGAGCATTGTCACGCCTGGTGTATCTGCGTGGAGGGGGCAGGCTTGCCGCCAAAAACAAATGTTGTAACCGGTCGCTATTTTCCCCCGCATAGCGAGCCCTTTTCCCCAGATTAGTTCCCGCCGTCCCGGAAGGGAGTGAGAGGTGCCCGCGGAGCCGAGCGTGCGAAAGGCCAGCGGGATCGCTCGTATCCCCGCAGCAATCCCATCCTGCCGAAGCGGTCTCTGCATAATAGATCGAAGTGAGCGGGAGAGACTCCGCCTGGGTACACCACCAAAAGAGTTCCCCCGCCGCGGAATGAACTTTGGGAGTTCGCAGCTCCCAGAGGCCAGATCCTATGCAGATCCTACACCCATTTGCCGGCTCGGTCCAACAATACAACGAGCAGCTATCCAACCCCGATGCTCATCGCCCCAGCCACTGTCCGCAGTGCCAGACCAAGCGTCCACTCAGCGCGCATGGATTCTACACGCGCACACTCATCGACACAGCTTTCGACGGCGTCATTCGCGTGCGCCGCTATTTGTGCCATGCCTGTCGGCGCACTGTCTCTCTACTGCCCGAGTTCATCTTGCCCTACCTGCGATTCGAGCCTGATGGTGATTGCGCTGTTCCTGGCAGCCCGTCTGCTGGGCGGGCAAACCATCGAGGCCGCCGCCCGCGCCGCGCCGCCGCCCATGCCCTACCAGCGCGGCCAGTTCTGGATTCGCCGCCTCCGCGCGCAGGCCCAAACGCTGTGCGCCGCGCTGGCCGCGCTGACCCAGCCCACTCCCGCACCCGACTTCGTCCACCGCGCCTTGGCCATGCTCCAATCCACCGGTTGGATCGCCGCTCATCGCTTCCTGTTTGCCGGCGTGCGCTGCCACCTGCTGGGCTGGCCGCGCGGTCTGGCTCCCGACGGCCGACGCGCCGCATTCTCCTCCGCCGGAGCATCCGCATGAGCCTCCCCACACACCATTTGCATGGAACCGCGAAGCCTTCCGCCGTAAGATGCCGTCCAGGAGAAAAAGCAACGTCATGGACGACAAGGCCGAAAAAGTCGCGCTCTTTCGCTACGGGCTCATTGCGCCCCTGGTACTGGAAACGCTGCCCCGCGGCGAACTCACGCGCCGCGCGCAGCAGATCTCCGCCCGCCTCTACGATATTCCCCATTCCACCCGCCGCCAGGTCTCGGTGGATACGCTGCTGGATTGGACCCTGCGCTGTCGCCGCAACGGACTTCCCGCCTTGTCGCCCAAACCGCGTCAGGATCGCGGGCAGGCCCGCGCCGTCGCGCCGGAAACCGCGACACTCATCGAACGGCTCAAACGCGAGAACCCGCATCGCACCGGAGCCGCTCTGTTGCGCGAACTGGCCACCGCCAGCCAAGCGCATCAAGCCGGCCTGTCGGCCTCCACGCTCTATCGTTTCCTGCGCGCCCGCGGCCTCACCGAACGTCAACTCCTGCTCGACAAAGCTGCCGCCCACAAAAAGTACGAAGCCGAGTTTGCCAATCAGATCTGGCAATCGGACATGCTCTTCGGCCCCTGGGTCGGACGACCGGGCGGCGGCAAGCAACAGGTCTTCCTGCAAGCCGCACTCGACGACGCCAGCCGCCTCATCCCGCACGCGCAGTTCTACCCCAATCAGGGACTGGACGCTTTTCTCGACTGCCTGCGCCAGGCCATCGCCGCCCGAGGCATCCCCACTCGCCTCTACATGGACAACGCCAAGATCTACCGCTCCCCGCAGTTGGCCCGCATCGCCGCTTCCATCGGCATCCTCATCGTGCACACCCCTCCCTATCAACCCGAAGGACGCGGCAAGATCGAACGTTTCTTCCGTTCCGTGCGCGAGCAGTTTCTGGCCTCGCTCAATCCCAAAGTTCTGCTTTCCCTCGAACAACTCAACGAGCGCATGTGGCACTGGCTCGACACCGATTATCACCGCCGCGAACACAGTTCGCTCCAGACCACGCCGCTGCTGCGCTGGCAGCGCGATATCGAACAGGTTCGCCAGCTTCCGCCGGCCACCGACTTACGCCGTCTGTTCTTTCATCGCCTGGACCGGCTGGTGCGCCGCGATTCCACCTTCTTGTTGAAGAATCGCTTCTTCGAAGCGCCCTCGCATCTGGCCGGCAAGCGCATCGAGGTGCGCTTCGATCCGCTCGATCTCACCCAACTGGAGATTTACTCGGAAGGCAAGCCGGAAGGTATGGCAAGGTTGGTGGACGCGGTCCTCAATGGATTGTTGCCGCCCTGGGAAACGGAGGAGAAGTAATCATGTGGGAATCCTTTTTCGGCTTCAAGAAGACGCCTTTCTCCGACAGTCCCGACGCCAAACAACTCTTCGCCTCCCAAGCCTGGAATCAGGTCAGGACGCGGCTGGAGTTTCTAGCGCAGCATCACGGCGTGGGCCTGATCACCGGCGAGGTGGGCGCCGGCAAGTCCACCGCTGCGCGCGTGTTCACCGCCACGCTCAATACCAGCCTGTACAAGATCCTCTACGTACACTTCTCCTCGGGCTCGGCCCTGGACCTGCTGCGCCAGATCGCCCTGGAACTGGACCTGACGCCGGCGCACTTCCGCGGCGACCTGGTGCGCCAGATTGCCGATGCCATCGTGCGCCTGAACCAGGGCAAAAAGCAGCATCCCATTCTGATCTGCGATGAAGCCCACCTGCTGCCGCATCCCGCCCTGGAACAACTGCCGCTGCTGTTGAACTTCGACATGGACTCCTCGCGCTACCTCACTTTGTTGTTAGTCGGCCAGCCGTTGCTGCGGCGCACGCTCTCGCTGCAGATGCACGAAGCGCTCCGGCAGCGAGTCAGCACCCAATATCACCTGGAAGGACTCACGCGCGAGGAACTCGACGCCTACCTGGCACAGCAACTCAAAGCCGCCGGCGTATCGCAGCCGCTGTTTGACGATACGGCGCGCCAGGGGCTGTATCAGGCCACCAAGGGCATTCCGCGCAAGGTCAATAAGCTGGCTATGACGGCTTTGCGGCTGGCGGCGGCGAATAAGTCGCAAACCGTCAATGAAGCCATCTTACTCGATGCCGCGGCGGAGGCGATGCTGTGAAAGAGAGCATCAAAGCTTCTCCGAAACCCGCGGTGTTATCGCTGGCAGAATTACTCGCCGAACAAGCGGCTTCCCCACCTCCCGGCTGGATCGAACCGGGCCTGTTACCGCCGGCAGGCATTCTGTTTGTGGGCGGCGAACCCAAGGTGGGCAAGAGTCTGTTGGTGGCCAATCTGGCATTGGCGCTGGCCGCGGGCAAAGACCGCGCCGGCTTCACCATCCCCGCGCCGCGCCGTGTTCTGGTCTGCCAGTTCGAACTGCCCACCCCGCAGTTTGTGAGCCGGCTGGCGACGATGCGCCGCTCCTTGGGAGCCGCCGCCGATCAAAACCTGCTGGTGGATACGCGCGCCGGCGGCAATCTGCTGAGCGCACCGCAGGGACTCAATCACTTTCTCAACGCCGCCCGTCAGTCGGCCGCCGAGGTGATCGTGCTCGACCCTCTGTACTCGACTCACGATCAGGACGAAAACGATACGCGCTCCATGGCGGCACTGTGCCAGAGTCTGTTGCGGCTGCGCGATGCCTCCCAGGCCGCGCTCATCGTCGTGCATCACGTGCGCAAATCGATCGGGCGCGATGAGATCGGCAGCGCCTTCCGCGGTTCCTCGGCGCTGCACGCCGTGGGCGACTCCTACCTGCTGCTCACGCGCCCCTCAGCCCATCTGAATGCCGCCGTCGAGTTGCGCTTCCAGTTTCGCTACGCCGCGGCCTCGGAGCCTCGCTTGCTGCAACTCGATCCGCAGACGCTGTGCTTTTCCGCCGCTGGGGCGGCGCCCGCCCGGACAGCGGCCGCGCGCAAGAAAGTCGACCAGGAGCATGTGACTCAGGCGCTGACTGATCTGGGACGGCAAGCTCGCTATAACCAACTCCGCCAGCAAGTCATGGAGCAGGCCGAGTGTTCCAAACGGACCGCCCAATTGGCGATCGGAGAAGCATGCCGCCAAGGTTTGATTGTTCAAGTTGACGGCCAATACCGGCTACCGCTGTAGCTGCGCCTGGCCGCATCGAGATCCGCTCGGGGTCGCGCCCGGCGGATGCCCAGGGCCGATGCGACGGAGTTGGCTCCGAAGAAATCGGCTCACCAAAGCCCTCCCGCAGTTCCCGCATCCGGGCGCGGGAGGGCTTTCTGCTTTCCGGCAGAGAAAACAAAAAGCCTGCATTTCTTGGGTGAAACTCCCGAGCAGAGGCCCTGGGCTCTTAAACGCGCGCCCGGCCGCTTTTGCCGGGCGTTCTAATTGCTTTCCCACGCTCCGGGATACTGCCGGTGCCTACACAAGTGAGTATCCTATCCCGCTCCTTCCCGTCACGATGCACCTCGGAAGCGGAGCAATTCGACAAATCTCGCTGGGAACTACCGTGAGAAAGTCGAAGGAAAGCACCGTGACCCGTTACAAAATGTCTTTTTTGCTCCATTGACAACTTCGCTCCGCGCTCAGTCAGGTATAGGTTCAAACCTGCCCGCATCACGAAGCAAACCCTGGACTCGTTCAATGTCTCGCTCAAAGCGGCCGGGACTGAGTTCCGCACACCTTCTATAGTTCGTGAGGGCTTCCTCCAACAATGTGATAGCGCCCGGCAACCTTTGATCGGTGACAAGCTGAGCAATCTTAATTAATGTCTCTGCCACGTATGGTAGATAACTTTGGGGATTGCCGTCAGCCAACAGGCGATAAATATTAAGTGCCGCATCGTAACTTCGACCGGCGCCTGCGTAGTTGTGCTCGGCCCTGTCAAGATCTCCGAGGTTGTCTAATGTACTAGCTACAAACGCCTGAGTAGTGTTTCGTGCCAGGCCACGCCTAATTCTAAGTGCCTCATCTAACTCTAGCCTTGCATCTGCTAGATGACCCCAATTCGTGTTCAACTCGCCTAGATTATTCAGCGTCACTGCGACATCCGGCAAATAGGCCTCTGGATTCTTATCGGCCAACGGTCGTCGGATGCCGAGCGCTTCCTCAAATTCGCTGCGGGCCTTGTCGTAATTCTTCTCCAAAGCGTAGAGTATACCGCTACCATTTAAGACTGTCGCATATGTTGGCTCGTACATTCCACTTCGCGCAACGATCAGCGACCGATATATCTGTAGCGCTTCATCGAAATCGGTTCGTGCAGCTCCGTATTGTTGGAGATCCTCAAGGAGGATAGCTAGATTACTAAGGGTTGAGGCAACACTCACCTTGAACGCCGGATTGGACTCTGCTAGTTGCCGATAAATCCTTAAAGCCTCCTCTGAAGCCATGCGCGCTTCCTCGGACCGATTCTCCCGCGTATCAAGAATCCCAATATTATTTAGAGTTGCAGCTACGTAGTGGGAATAGGCTATGGGGTTTGACACCGTCAAGCGTCGGTAAAGTTCGAGTGCCTCTTCATAACTGCCTCGCGCCATATTCATCTGATCATGTGATTCGTACCATGCCCCCAGATTTCCAAGAGTCTGAGCCAAGTAAGAGGAATAAGCGTCTGGGTTCATCCGTACCAGCCGACGAGCGATGCTCAAAGCCTCATCATAAACTCCGAAGACCTCCGTTGCCGGTCCCTGTTCATTATCTAGGATGCCAATATTATTCAGAGTTGCTGCCAAATCTGGCAAATAGGCCTCTGGATCCTTTGCGACCAACTCTCGTCGTCGGCCGAGCGCTTCATTAAGCTCAGCACGCGCCGGCCCAAGGTCCTTTTGGCGGAGATGCAATGTTCCCAGATTATGAAGGGTCTTCGCGAGATCGGGTGAATAGCGATCAGGGTTACGCCCAACCAGCTGCCTGCAAATCTTCAGCGCTTCCTCACCGTGTGCCGCAGCCGAGGCGGGAAGGCCGGTATCCTGCTCTACCTTTGCGAGATTGTTAAGCGTGGTAGCTACATACTCCAAGTACGCATCAGAGTCATTGGTAGCAAGTTGTTGAAAGATATGCAGGGCGTCATTTATGGGTCCAACACTGTCTTCCAATAAGCCCAGATTGTTTAGGGTCTTTGCCTCGTCCGCTGCAGAGCGCTCGGGATTCTGTGCCGCTAGTTCTCGGCGAGTTGCCAAGGCTGCTTCAAAATTTCGCCGGGCATCTTGGGACCGATTTTCAATCTGGTCGATGGCACCAAGGCCGTTCAAGACCCGAGCTGTGTCCGCCGGATTCCGGGCCAACCGTCTACACGTCTCATATGTCGTTCTAGCGGCCTCGTAGCGGTGCAGGCTTGTATTGAACTCCGCAAATGCAATCGCGGCAGCAAAGCTATTGGGGTCAGCCGTGAGCGCCGCTTGGTACGCTCTTTCAGCCCTCGCAAAATCGAATTGGCTCGACAGAATTGCCGCCCGCAAGAGATAAGCTTCTACGACGGTAGCAAGGGTCTGGTGTGCTTGGCGATACTGTGCCTCCAATTTCGATTCGTCGAGCACGGCAAGGGCTGCATCGACACGACCGTCCAGAAAAAGCCGCATTGCCTGGCGATATAGTGTGGATGCACTTCCGGCGGTGAGTTTTGCAAGTTTCTCGGCCGTGTCGGCGGCCATAGCGCGAGCCTCGTCGCGTTCAGCACGCAGCTGCGCGAGTGCCACAGAGTCGGATTCAGGGGTTTCTGCTAAGCGGCGGCGATATCGCGCTTCAATGGCCTCATTTGATGCAAGGTTATAAAACCGCCGGGCCATCTCTTCTCGATCGGCTTCCTTACACATAATGAAGAGTAGAGTTTGGTTGGCTGAATCGCTGGGCAAAGCGAATTCCAACTGGATATCGTTAACCACGACAAAGCCCGCCTTCCGAAGAACCAGCCGTACAATGTCGCCAGGCTTCTTGGCAGGAAATGTCAACGAGAACCGTCCCATTGGATCGGTTCCGGTCGCATTCGCTCCACTCGCTGCGATACGGACCAATGGAATGGGAACTCCACCTTGTTCATTCGCGACTACGACCCCATGCAGATCGGTAGCCCAGACCGGGAGTGCGACTGTCAGGCCAGCAAGAGACAGTAATTGGAAGACGCGCCTAATTTGGCCGAGTTTGATAGTCCAGCGTGATAATTGTGGGATTGCCATTCGGAACAACCTCGTACCGATCATTGTGAAACCCGACCGCGCTAATGAACAGATTCATCGTGGCCTCTGTTCGCGGACCAGGAATTAACAGTTGGAAAAACCCACTTTGGTCAGTAGTAGTTGATATGTCGTAAATATTGGCTCGCGCGTTGACGATCGGATTCCCTTCGGAAGTTCTCACGTATCCCGAAATCTGAGCATTTCTCCGTTGAACAACCAGGTCGAGTGTGCCGTTGTAGATGCGTCGCCTTTCGTTGCTACGCAACACCGTGTAATCCTCGTCTTCGACCCATGCCCGAATTGGCTGCGACAGGAACGTTGCGGGAATCCCGGAGAAGTTAGCTTGGCCCTTATCACCGATTGGTTCCCGGCGACGGTCAGGCCCCAGATCCAAGACAACATAGCCCTGATTTCTGAGAACTAAGTCGTCGGGCCCACGGGCACCATGGACGTAGACCGTCAGCGAAAAAGACGTTGCTGCAGGGAACAACTCGGCTCCTCCAATCACAACCAAGGCGGCCACGACGATTGCGCCGCCCAGTTGGAGCACGCCGCCGAAGTACTTGCCGCGGAAGCTTGCGGATGATTTAAGGATTTTGCAGAGGATAGTCGAAGCGCCAAGACCGAACAGTACAAGCGCCGGGTAATAAATGTAGCCAACAAGTCCGAGATCCGCTAATCGCGCAATGTGGCGCAACAAGATTGCGAGGACGCCGATGCCGGCGAGAACGCTGCCAAGTGCGATCAGCGCGTAAGGCATGGTCTGGTTTTCGTCAAGACCAGGTTTCCGTTGGTCGGCAGCAGCAGCTTGACAAGTTTCAGAGGCTTCGGTATTATTTGACATAGCCGCGCGCCGACCAGATCGGCCGCGACGAGGATCAACAGCTTTGTCCGGAGTCTCCTTGTCCGGAGAGGGACCGGGTATCGTTGCGCGGGTGTTTTGCACGGAAACCACTCTTTCTGTGCAGGACCCGGCCTGTTTCGCGCGAACAGTGCTACAAAAGGGCGGCGTATGTCAGTACGTTGCCCTTTTTCTATTCTGCGGACAAGTCGAACCGAGCACCAGTGCCAGCATTATTTTACCATGATCGAACCACAGCTTCCAGTCGGGTAATTCGCCGAATTCGCCGATTTCGCAGTCAGAACGCGGTTGACTGGACACTCCAGATATCCACGGCGACTGTCCATTTTTCGCGGTCGACCCAACTTTTCCCGTCTTTACCGCCATGTGATTCTTGGCTATGCTTCCTGCGCTATGAAAATAGAAGAAGCATACCCACTATTCCTGGCCCACGGCCGGGCCGAACGGCAGTACGCAGCCGAGACCTTGACGAAGCTCAAGGACTCCTTCACCTCGTGGATTCTGCCGCACCTGGGAGACCTGCCGATTGCGGCCGTTTCTCGCATCGACATCCTGTCCTTCCGCTCCAAGATGGTCAATGCCGGCCTCAGCATCAACCGGCAATACGGCATTTTAATGGCGCTTAAGCTGTTCTTGAAATTTTGCCGGATGGTCTTGAAGATCGCCTGCCTTGACCCGAACACGGAAATTCAGTCTGCCGCAACGGCCCAAGCCGCACGTGTACTATCTGACCAATGACGAGGTGCAGCGCCTAATCGGTGTCATCAACGTCAATACCTTTACTGGTCTCAGGATGCGGGTGCTGATTGAGGTCTCACTGGGCACCGGGCTGCGCATATCCGAGGCCCTGTCACTGGACCGCCAGCCAGTTGAGCTGGGGCAAAGCGAGGTTCAGATCGTCGGCAAGGGCGGCAAGCCGCGGACCGTGTTCTTTCCCGACAGCACGCTCCAGTGGATCAGAAAGTTTCTATACTATCGTTCCGACGACTTCCCGGCGCTGTTCATCACCACCGGCATTCCGCGGCGGTGGGACCGCAACGATTTGTCGAAGTTTTTCAAGGAACTGCGCCTCAACGCCGGGATCGACAAGCCTCTAAGTCCGCACATTCTACGGCACACGTACTGCACCAACCTGCTGCATAATGGCGCGGACATCACGTTCATCAAAGAGCTGGCCGGGCACCAGGACATCCAGACTACGGCCAAGTACTATCTCGGCGTGGACCGCGCCGTTCTTGCCTTCCACCAAAGCGTTGTCGTTGGTTCTCCGGCTCCTGGATTTGCTCTGTTCAATCAGCAAGGAATTCAGTAACTTTGCCACCACTTGGTTAATAAATTCTGAACCGTTGTCACTGTGGAATTCATGAATGACGAAAGGGAACTGCTCCAGGCAGCCTTCCAGCACGGGGGTTAAGAAACTTTCGGAACACTTCCCAAGCTCTGACTAAAATCCTCTTTGTCGCAGGGCCTGACAGTCTGTCATGGGCATTGTCGGTGTTAACCAGCAACTGAATATCTTCCGGAGTGTAGACAGTTTTAAACTTGTTGCGTCTGGGGACTTGCTGATAGAGTTTGCCGTGATTAAGTTTTTTGGCAATCAGTGATTTTAAGTGGGAGTTGGAATATCCGGTCATGGACAGCAGATAAACCTTGAGAATCACCTTCTAACCTTCTCTTTGCGAGCCAAAAGCCGGTATCGGAATTTGTTGAGTACGTCATTTAGCCATTCAATATTTTCCCTTTTATGGAATTAGCGGTATATTTGTAGCTTGCCGCGACCTTTGAAAATTCTTTTAACTCGGCTATGCTAACCGGGTGTGAGTCGTGCATAATTTGTTTCTTTCGTCCATCATGGCGGCTCACACACCTATGATAGCAGTCAATCCGTCAAACCAGGTTTTTGAGTCAATTTAAAGTACGTTCAGTATTGTCTTGCGTGAGGCATGGAGCCGGTTTCGGTACTATTCTGCGGGAGATAAGTCTCGGATTTGACAGGACTGCCGGGCAGAGCTAATATCCCCTCGACAGTTCTTTATCATTATTGAGATCAGTGCATTGCCCTGCCAAGCGCAGTTCCAAGGGAAGGTCGCGGAACATCCCGACCCCAACACCTCCTTTCTAAAGATAAATAGCTCTGACACGCAACATTTCGATGTTTCTGTCAAGCTCATCCAAAAGTCGTGCCTAGCCGTTTGGCTAGGTCTCAACTCCAAAATACGACGTAAACAAGTGGTTTTATACTTTCTAATCACTATTTAGCCTTTAAGAAACGATTGCATGAATAAAACACCCATCCTTGGGTGTTTTTGTATGGCGTAATGTTGTAATTTCTCCGTAGAAAGCAGTTGTTTCCGTTTGCCAAACGGTAGCCACCCCGGTACGCCGAGCCCCAGCGTCGATGAAACTAGACGAACCATCCACACCGCGCCGCTGAGGTGCAGGCGCTTTCGTTCTGGCGTTGCAGTATCATTTGAGATGAACTCGTCGGCTTGTTTTGCCGTCGTCTGCAACCGTGCAGGTCCGCATCGAACAGGGCTGCGCGGCTATCCCTCTCTTCACCACGAAAAGGAAGGCGTTTACGATGGCTGTCACCCTCAAAGACGAAAAACTTGGGGCTTGGTAATGGAAGGCGGGTCAGGCCACGCTGCTGGCCTTCTGCAGGACGTGCAGGATTTGCTCAAGTTTTCCGAGTTGCCGGGCATCACCTGGCAGAAGGTCGACGCCCAACCAGGCATGCTCAAAGGTTTGTTTGGCAAGAAACGCGAATACTTGATGATCTGCAGCGAAGCTCTCAAAGACTATCGAATGTACCTGGGGGCACGCGACTATGGCAAGCACCTGGATGTGAGCTGGTTTCTGACGGTAGAGCCGGGGTTTTTCAAATCGGCGTTTTCGGCGATGCTAGCCCACGGCAATATCAATGCGCACTCCTTCAACCTTGACGTGTTCGACACGCAAGATCTGCGGGCCTATGTGACGTCGGTACATCACTGCTGCGTCATCCGTGCGGTCGAGGCGGTCGCACGGAAAATCAATGTGGATACGTCCAAGTTCAACTGGACCAGCAAGGGCCTGCTGCAAGTCTGGTAGGAGTATCAAGGCAGAACGAAAAGCACCCGGATCGTGGGCGACCCTCTGTCATCCCGCCACTGTGGCGGAATGTCAGAGGGTCGATCCCGAGGGAGAGGACCCACCGCCAGGAAGTTTCAGACGGCCTACTATCTCCTGATAGGCGAAGTTGGGAATTGCCCAGTTGATCTGGCTCGGCTCGAAAACGCCGTTGTTCCAAGGGCACCGGTAGGTGCCGGCGTCGGGGCTTCTCACCCAGAAGTGCCGATAATTCCAGAACTTAATAGCCAACGGTCCACGCCTGCGCCCCCGCCACCGCTGAAGCATTCTGTCGGATGGCAGGAGAAAGCCTTCACAATCCCAAGAGTCCGGCGTCGTCGCGCCGGGTGGCAGCACATACGGAGAGGTGTCGAAAACCGACCGCTCCTTGTCATGCTTTGGGCCATAAACCACCAAGTACTCTTCAGTCTGATTTGTGCACTGGCCCCAGCCGCGTCCGCGGAGGATGCGGAATGGAGGATGGCTTAGGTCTCCATAGTCCAGTTCGAACAACGGCATGTCTGCAGGTCGGCGCTTCACGCTTCGGCACTCGCTCTCAAACTACCGATCATATCGCCGTGGAGTGGCGTCCGCAGATTATCCATCTTCAGGCCGTTCGGCCACCATGACCAAAATCGGCGAAGCCATAAAGTACGGCCTTGGGCTGGCCAGGGTAGAAATTCATTTCTACATGAGCATGGCAAAATGGATTTCGCGCCAAGAATGTGATTCCAAACAGGCGGGGCTCGAAGATATCCACCGCATGAGAGAAGATTGTGGCACCTGTGCCATGCTTTCCCTACTTTGCAGAAGTCTGCTTTCTGCTATGCTCCACTTTACACGATCAAAGCCGCCGTGCAAAAAGGGTGCGGGCACGACGGGCTTGATCACGGAACGAGGTTCACGCTGCAATCTTTTCTTGCAACTTCTGTTTGCGTTGGATGAGATTGAGGATCGTTGGCAAAATACCCTGCCAAGTTCGATGTATGTCCCGTTGCGGGCTACCATCGACCGTTTTTGAGCGTGTTGCGATCAGATCGAAGGGAGAACTCGGCGTGACTTCCAAGAGTTTTCCGTTCAACAACCGGTTCGAGGTGAGTGAATCCACCATTTCACGTTTTTCCAGCATGATGGCCGCTTTGTATGCGTAATACGCGGTGTTCGCGCGTTCGAGGATTTCCAGCAGTTCATCGGCGACATTGCGGTTGCCACTCTCCCAACCAGCCAGAGCTTCCAGTGTTTCCAGGCGCTCCGCGAGGAGCGCCGTTTTTCGTTGCTCGTAAATGTCCCTTTCGACCAGCCGGTCAATGTAGGCGTCGGTGAGGCGGTTTAGCCGGTCGTCAATTTGGCCGAGCTTCAGCTTGAGGCTGTTGATGGCGTCTTCGGCCTGCTTGAGACTATCGGCCTTCAAGCGTCGAACTTCTTGCCAGCAATATCGTTGCTCATCGGAAAGCAATTGCAGCTTAGAGAAGGTTTCGAGAAATGCGTTCTCGGCAGCCTCCTCCCGAATCGCTGTCGTGGAGCACTCCCGAGTCTGGCAGCGGTAGTAGACAAACCCCTTGTGGGTCTCGCCGATCAGGGTATAACCGCAACCCTTGCAGCAGAGTCTACGGCGATATAAGAAGTCGTGGCGGTTGGTCCTCGTGTTCGTTTTTCCGTGGAGCACGTCCTGGACGCGCTGAAAGAGCGCCTTGGAGATCAGGGGTTCGTGGATGCCAATGAAGGACTGGTTGGAGACCTTGATCTGGATGAGGCCCATGTAGAAGGTGTTGTTGAGCAGCTTGGTCAAGCCGTTCATGGTGATCTGCTTGCCGCTGCGCCCTCGCAAGCCGATGCGTTCGGCTTCTTGGAGGAGACTGTGAAAATTGGCCGTGCCGGTGGAATACATTTCAAACAGGTGGCGGACCAGGGGTGCGGTCTTAGGATCCGGCTCTTTGGGTTTGGCGCTGCCGATGTTCCGATATCCCAGCGGGGCGGGCATCGGCAAGATGCCCTGCTTGAGCCGCCCATAGAACCCCTTCTTAGTCTCTTCCTTGAGGTTGCGGATGAAGTCGGAAGCCACGACCGCCTGAATATCTGCCGACAGGCGTCCGCCACGGGAATTGAGGTCCAGACCTTCGTTGGCAAAGTGGACTTCAACCCCTCGGTCGATGATCTCGCCAAGGTCAGCCCAGTCCTTGAGATTGCGGGCGGAGCGGTCAATCTTATGAATGACCACGCCGCGCGCCTTGCCGGACTTTAGCTGGCGGATCATTTGGGTGAACACCGGTCTGCCGGCCCGCGCGGCCGTTTCGCGTTCTTCGAACCACTGGGCCAGTTCCATCTTGCCGTGCTGGGCATAGCGGGTAATGGCATCGCGCTGCTGTTCCAGGGAAACGCCTTGTTCGCCCTGCCGGGCCGTGGAGACACGGATGTAGGCGAAGTATTGGTTCATATTGTTTTTTGATGGTTAGTTGCGCTTTCTTGGGGAATTCGACCTTTCGTCGGGAATACTAAAATCAACCCCGGAAAGAGTCAAATCCGCCGGAGACGTGCGGGCGTCAGGCCACGACTTGCCTTCCGCTTTCAGCCGCTCGTAAATCCTGACAAGCACCGCGACGTAACGCCTGAGGGTGGCTTCGGCTACGGCCAACTCCTCCTCGCTCATGTGGGGATAAAGGTCCCGGATAGTGATGGGCTTGTCGTCTCGCATAGCCCAGACACCGTAGCCCATCAACTTGGATTTGCAAAGGCGGGAAAATTTGGCACTTTTGCCATGTCAGAGCAACGGAGCCAGTTTTCCCGCCTTTACTTTTTGTCCAACCAGCGCCACCGTCTCCCCATGTTCAAGCTCAATGCTGTCTTTGAATTCATGGCGGAGCTTATGCGGACTCTCCTTGCCGGTGAGTCTGCTGAGCGTGTCCGTGCAAAAGCGCGCGGCCTGCGTGTGCCGCGTCGGCTGCGCGGGATGAAGCAAGTCCGCCGCCACATTCACCGCCAGTGCCGCCGACGGCTTTTTGACAAGTTATCCACATGAGGGCAGTTCAGAGTGGCTCTTGTGCCAAATTTTCCCTACTTTGCAACCCCAATACAATTGCTACAGTGACTTTACCAAAAACTAAAAAGTCACTATGCGACAAAACAAACAGCAACATCAAAACGCACTGGATCATTTTCGAAGGAGGATGAGCTTCACTCTCGTGCACGTGGCCCACCTGTTGGGGCACCAGGACGCGTCAGCCTTATCGGACTACGAGCGCGGCAAGCACACGCCGTCACTGGCCAATGCCCTGCGCCTCGGGATCATTCTGCGTGTGCCGGTGGAGTTCTTGTTTCCGGCCCTTTACGATGGGCTGCGCAACGAGATTCGCGCGGAGGAGGAGCGGCTGGCCGCACCTCAGCAAGCCACCCTGTTTTGAACTGGCATTTTAATACCAAAACCCATGACGAATATCCTTGATCAGGTAGCCCGGAGTTCCGCCGCTGCCCGATACAATCAGTTTCAACCGAGCGACCAGCGCGAATACTTCGCTTTGCGCCTGGCCCAAAAGCTCGATGACGCAGTCGCGGTCCGCCACTATGTGGAACTCGCTGAGCATTACTCGGAGGCTCAACTCCTGTCAGCCTACCGCCGCGCCAAAGCTACCGGCTCTCATCTTGATCCTGCCCGCAGCTTTCATTTGGAGCTTAAGCGGCTGGAAGGCAGACCCTGCGACGGGCCCGCCATCCGGCGTTTGGCCGCGATCCGGATTGAACGCCGGGCGGTAGCCGTCGCGATCCTGGAGGGCGAGCATCTGGCAGCACCTCCCCAGGTACGCCAGCTTTCCTCCAACAGCGACAAGGCCCTGGGCAGCGCCGCCTCCTTTGTCAGTCGCATCTTGGAAAAGTACCCACTGGGCACGGTGGCCCTCGAAACCATACCTTGCGAGACCGAGGTTTTGCGGGGCGATCTGATGGAGATCATTTCTCGCGTCCTGGTTGAGGAGAACGTCGGCATCTGGGAGGTACCCAAGCTGGACGTGCTGGCTTCATTCGCACATCCGCACCCGCGTTTCCGCAACCAAGTGCGCCAGGTCATTTCCGCGATCTGGCCCGGCATCAACGGTAGCTTCGGTGCTCCCTTAGTCAAGGACGCTCTGGCGCTCGGCCTGTACTGCCAAATCGAACACCTCTTTAATCTTTAACCAGCAATGCCCATGGTTGGTCCCCTCGCCTACATCGGCGGCAAAAACCGCCTCGCCGCCAAAATCATCTCGCTTCTGCCAGAGCACACCACTTACGTGGAACCCTTCGCTGGCGGTGCCCAAGTGTTTTTTCACAAGCCGCCCTCCGAAGTTGAGGTGCTCAATGACCTGGACGGGGAGATTGTCAACCTCCTACGGGTCTGCCAGTGGCACCATTCCGAACTGATTCGGTATTTGCAGTACACCGTGACCAGCCGCTCGTGGTTTGATCTGCTTGCCAAAACCGACCCAACCACGCTGACCGATATTCAGCGTGCCGGCCGATTTTTCTATCTACAGAAGAACTGCTTTGGTGGTCTGGTGGTCAAGCAGCATTATCACTGGTGCGTGGTGCAGCCCCCCAATTTCAACCCGGCCCGCCTGCCGACCGTCATCGCCAAAGCGCACGAGCGCCTTCAGCGCGTACAGATCGAGTCCTTACCCTACCAACAGATCTTGGAACGCTACGACCGTCCCACCACCTGCTTCTACATGGACCCGCCGTACTGGCGGCGAAAGCTGTACCGTTACAATTTCAGCGACGCGGATTTCGCAAACCTCGAACAACGCCTGCACAAAATCCGAGGCAGGTTTCTGCTCTCCTTGGACGATCATCCCGAAGTGCGAAGGTTGTTCGGTGGCTGGTCGATTACTCCGGTCCAGATCGTCTACACGGCGCAGCGGAAACCAAAACAGCGATACGGCGAGGTGCTCATCAGCAATTATGAACTTCCCGCAGGGCGGGAAAAGCGCGGGTGACACGTTCGCCATCCCAAGAACCCGCACGGCGCGAATCACGCCACGCACTGTGTTCCAAGATCCTTCACTTGCTCCATTTTCATGAACGATCATGAATCCCATGGCTTGCCACAATCCGGTCTTGCGGTCAATCGCATCTACCACGCCGATTGCCTGGAGGGCATGAAGCTGCTCCCTGCGCGCAGCGTGGACATGATTCTTTCGGACCCGCCCTACGGCGTCACCGCGAACGCATGGGACTCGATCATTGATCTGGACCGGCTGTGGGCCGAATACAAGCGCATCATCCGGCCCAAAGGCGCAATCGTTCTGACTGCCCGGTGTCCCTTTGACAAGGTGCTCGGCATGAGCAACCTCCCGTGGCTTCGGTACGAATGGATCTGGGAGAAGTCGCGGGCCACGGGCTTCCTGGATGCCAGGCGCGCGCCGCTGCGGGCGCACGAGAATGCCCTGGTATTTTGCGACCGCTCGCCGCCGTACCATCCGCAGTTTGAAAAGGGCAAACCGTACAAGAGCACTCGCCGCGCCCGCTTTGATGCCAATACGGGCAAGCACCTGCGCGCGGCGATCTCCGAGAATCCCGGCTTCCGCTATCCCCGCAGCGTGCTGCATGTGGCGTCCGAGTCCAACACCGTCCACCACACCCAAAAGCCCCTGGCGCTATTTGAATATCTGATCAAGACCTACACCGATCCCGGCGAGTTGGTGTTGGACAGTTGCTTGGGATCGGGCACCACCGCCATAGCCTGCCTCAATACCGGACGGAATTTCATCGGTTTCGAACTCGATCGCGAATGTTTCCAGGCTGCCCAGCATCGCTTACGGACCCGTCAATGTTCCCTCCAAGAGTCCGGCAACGGCGAGAAGCCGCCGACCGAAGTGTTGGTCGCCGCTCTCGACGCCGCGCGGGATGCGGGCCAATCGCTCCGCGAGTGAGAATAAGAGATGGGGCGCAGTTTTAGTCGAGTGCGCGCCTGATGAACACAGAGGTATGCCCGAAGCGGAGATCTCCGGCAACAGCGACCTCGCGGCAGATTTACTGGAACTTCGTTTCATCATCGATTGGCTCATGAGCGTTGGTGTCTCGTCGCCCCGGCTGGCGGCGCTGCTGGGCACAAGCGCCGGAAATGTCCGGCGGCTAAAATACCTTGCGTCGCGCCAACTGGAACCCCCGCTGATCACCTTTCTGCCGGATCTGGACCTTGTACCGTCTACGGCGATGCACCGCGGCATCGGCATCCGCTCCCACAGGGACATTCTACGCCGGGCGGACACGCCAAGTCCGACGCTGGATTGGCTAGAGGAAGAGATCGACGCCCGCTTTGAAAACCACCGCCAGCAGTACCAGTTCTTGGCGGGTGCCCGGAGCCTTGGCCGACTCAAGCAGCGTCTCGGGCACATGTCGGAGTCCCGGCGGATTGCCCTGGCGGGCGTCCTGGAGCAGCGAATTTCCTGGTTCTTGGTCCACAGCGGTTTCACCCGTTCCGCCATCAGCCACGCCAGTTTGTCGCTTTGGCTGCTCCAGAGCGCCCACTACCGATTGGGCAGCAGCGAGGAGGTTCGCGAGTTCATCAAGTCATCCCTGATTGCCGCGCACGCGAATACCCTGGCTGCCCGGCCCGCCGCTACGCTCCAAATTCTGGATTTAATGCGCGCCGCGTCCGAAAGTATCGGCGCGCCGCTTGGCTCCGATTATCACCGCCAGCGCGGCGTGGCTTTCTTCCAGCTCGGCCCCAAGTACGACGATGAAGCCAAGGCCAGCTTTGCGCAATCCGAGCGCCAGATGCGAAAACTCGGGGAATGCGAGAGCGAAGCCCAGGCGCTCATGACCGGGACGCGGCACATCAACCTGCTCGGCAAACCGGATTGGGAAGGGGCGCTACGCGTCATGGAGATGGCCGAAAACACATTCCCCACCGGCAGTCTGGAAACCTCCATGACCCGGCACTGGGCCGCTGCCTGCGGTTTGCTGACCGGCGATGGTCGCATCCGGCAACGGGGACGGGAACTGCTGGCGGTCAATCAGCCGACGGCAGCGCGGTTCGGCCACCAAGCCACGGTCTCCAAACTCCTCTCCCTCACCCCGGAGCTGGGCCTATCCCGAGGGCTTGAGGCCATCTGGGTCCGCAAGGCGCTTTACCAGAATGCGTTCCGGCTCAAGTAGTTGCCAGAAGTGTTACGAATTCACCCCCGGATGCTAGTTCCCTGATTTTCCTTCCTGCGAGAGGCTGGGTGCTGCGAGGCAGTCCTCATGCAAAAAGACGATTTTCGGATCTCGCAATTCCGAGTTTTCCGCGACCTGCACGGATCAGTTCAATCCGCTGGCGGCGGAAGACGCAACGGTAAACCGGCGGTCTTTTTTCCCCAAAGCCTTTCCGAACCGCCCGACCCGGCGGCCGAGCGGACAGATCTCTGCGACCAACTGCGACTGTTCGTCAACCTGAACGCACTGGAGCGGGAAACCTGGCGCAAAATCCTGCAAGCGCAATCTATCGCCACCATTGCCGAACAGGAAGGCGTCTCCCGCGCGGCGATCTATGCCCGCATCCAAGGCAACAACAAAGGCCAGGGCGGGATGGTCGCAAAGAATTTCTGGGTCTTGCTGTGGTGGCTGACCCGCCAGCGGTCCCTTTCCCAAAAACGCCATGATTGAAAAACTGATTGCCGCCGTCTGGAACAGGCTCGCGGCTTCTAACAAATCGACCGCCGAGCAGGGCTCCGGGCTGGATCTCGGCTTCCAGGTCATGGACGGCGAGGTACTGCGACGCCGTGCCCATCTTCCGCAAAGTAAGCGCGCCGAGCATTTGGCCATTTTAGGCAAGACCGGCCAGGGCAAATCCTTTTTCCTTCGCCACCTGGCCGGTCAGGATATTCAGCGCGGCCAGGGTTTCGTTTTCTTCGATCTCCACGGAGACACTATGCCGTTCCTGCTGCGGCTCATTGCGGCCGAGGAGCGCAGGCGGGGCGCGGACCTCAGTGAAAAGCTGATCGTCATCGAACCCGGCGACCCCGAATTCTCGGTCGGACTGAACGTGCTGGAAGCGCAGGTGGGCCAGCAAGGCTATGTACAGCTTGCCGAGTTCGCGCAGATTCTCAAAGCGCGTTGGCACCTGGACTCGTTAGGGGCCAGGACTGAAGAGCTGCTGCGCAACGCCCTGCACGTGCTGGCGGACAACGACCTCACCTTACTAGAGATCTCGCCGCTGCTCACCCACGCCGCCTTCCGGGCGGCGTGCCTCAACCGAGTGCAGAATACCGAAGTCTCCAATTACTTCCGCACCCGCTTTGACACCCGCAGCGAGGCGATGCAGGGAGTCTACCGCGACGCTATCTTAAACAAGGTCTCCGGCTTTACCACGGACCAGCGCTTCCGCCACATCCTGGGCCAGCAGCACTCGACGTTTTCGCTGCTTGAGGCCATGGACCGGGGCCGGTGGGTAATCCTCGACCTCGACAAGGGGCGGCTCGGCGAACAGGCCTCGACCCTCGGCAGCCTGCTCTTAACCAAACTTAAGAACGCCCTGTTCGCCCGCGCGCGGCGGCAGTTGTTCACACTGTACTGCGACGAGATCCAAAACCTCGTTGCCTATGATGCCGGCCTGGACACGCTGCTTAGTGAAGCCCGCAAGTTCGGCATCTGCGTCGTTTCCGCCAACCAGTTCCTGGAGCAGTACCCGGCGCAGATGCGCGCCGCCATCATGGCCGTCGGCACGCATGCGTTCTTTCAGCTTTCCAGCATCGACGCCGACAAGATGGCCAACTCGCTCGACGGCGGCAAACGCCTTGCAGAACTGCTGAAGAACCTGCCCAAGCGGCGCATGGTAGTCAAAAGCGGCAGCCACCGCCCCCAGGAAGTGCTCGTGCCCAATGTCGCCGACCTCGGCGGTGACTATGCCGACCTGTACAACCGCTGCCGGGCGCGTTGGGCCAGACGGCGGACGGACATCGAAGCCGAGATCCGCCAGCGCCAGCAGCAGGCCAACCGCCGGACCGAGGAGGTGCTCAATGACTGGGAATAGGCGGCGAGGAATCATCCTGCAGGATCGTGACCGCCACCTGCTGTCCGAACTGGCTGTCATGCGCGTGATCGATCGCGAAACGACCAAACTGGTGGCGGGATTCGGCTCCACTACCCAGGTCAACACGCGCCTGTTGGAATTGACCCGGGCGGGCCTCTTGCGCCGGTTCTTCATCGGCAGCATCGCCCACGGCCGCAAGGCCGTCTATACCCTCTCGCCCAAAGGCGGCGAGCTGGTGACAGCCAGACTCAGCGGAATCAGCCGCCCCGCTGGCAGGCTCGTTATCGGCGACGCTTTTGTCGAGCACCAGACCGGCATCAACGAAATCTACGTCACCGTAAAGCACCGCCCCGCTCCACAGGCTGGCGTCCGCCTGCGCCGCTGGATCACCTTCCGCCAGTCCATCTCCGAGGCCGTCAAATTGACGCCCGATGGATACTTCGAGATTTCCGCAGGCGATTCCGTCCGCGCCATGTTTCTGGAAGTGGACCTCGGAACCGAGGCGCTGAAGGTCTGGCAGCAGAAGACCGCCTCTTACCTCCAGCTTGCCGTCTCGGGCGAATTCACAAAGCGCTTCGGACTGCAGCAATTCCGGGTACTCGTGGTGGCAAGTTCGGAAAAGCGCCTGGTCAACATCCGGACGACCGTGGCCAAGTCCATCGACCGGATCTTCTGGTTCACCACCTTTGAAACCATTCACCGCGACGGCTTCTGGTCGCCGGTCTGGCTCCGGCCAACCGGCGGCCAGAGGCTCTCGCTCCTGTGAGATTCCCTATGCGCTACTGCAACCAATGCCATCGAATCACCCCCGGCGAGCCGCTGTTCTGCAACTTCTGCGGACGCTCCTACAATTTCAAGCTCTGCCCGCACCGGCACCCGAATCCCCGCAATGCCGAGATCTGTAGCCAGTGCGGCTCCCGCGACCTCTCCATGCCGCACCCGCGGGTTCCGCTCTGGCTGGCTCCGCTGCTGCTGATCCTGTCGGCCCTGCCCGGCTTGGTGCTGATCGGCGTCACGCTGCTGTTCCTGATCGGCTTCGTCAACGCCCTGGCCAGCAGCCCCCAGTTGCTGCTGCCGTTCATGCTGGTCGGCCTGATGCTGGCGTTCCTCTGGTACCTCTACATGCATTTGCCCAGATTCCTGCGGCGATTCCTTACCCGGCTGTTCAGCCGTTCCCAGCGAGACGATCATGGCCACTAGCCTTCATAATTCCGAAATCAAAAGACGGCGCCTTACCGAACCGAAGGCCGGACTACCCAAGGCGCGGAAACCGGCGCGTTTACGGGCTTTTCTGGCCCCAGGGGGCGGGCAATGCTGCCCGCCCCATTGCCCGCCCCAACGTGGGCCAATTGTGCGTGAACGGGGGCCGTTTGTACGGCCGCCCCAGCCCACCTTCGGCCCTCCGGCTTCGGCGCTCGGACAGCCCCTCGGTATCGAACAGGCCGCCCAACTCATCGGCTGCTCGCCCTGGACCGTACGGCAGACCCTCCTCCCACGGGGGCTTCCCTACCTGCGGTTTAAGGCCAGCGGCAGATTGATCTTCTACCGGGATCAGCTGATCCGCTGGATCGAAAACCAACAGCAAGGAGGAAAAACTACGTGAGCCTGTTTAAGCGCGGCAACGTCTGGTGGTCGTACTTCTTCGATGACGGTATCCGCCATCAATCCTCCACCGGGACTTCCAACCGCAGGCAGGCCGAGACCATCGAAGCCAAGCTCAAGGAGGAAGTCACCAACCGGCGTTTCCAGATCGTCAAAGCCGACCCGACAATGACATTCGGCGATCTCGCCGCCCGTTTTCTCGCCAGCGGCTCTGTCCGCCCCCATCATATTTATCACCTCAAGTTCCTGCTGCCGTTCTTCGCGGACACCGCCGTGCTCCGGCTCACCAAGTCCCTGGCCGACGAATTCCGCAGGCAGCGGCAGACCGGCAAATCCACCAAGGACGCCACCGTCAACCGGGACTTGAGCGTGCTGCGGCACATCCTGTACTGGGGTGTGGACGAGCAACTGCTCTTAGCCAATCCGCTCGCGCGCCTCAAGATGGCCCGCGAGCGGCGTATCCGCCGCCAGGTGCTGAGCGTGGCCGAGGAGATATCGCTTCTGGCCGCGGCCAAAGGCCACCTGCGCGCCATGATCATCGCCGCCCTGGACACCGGCATGCGGCGCGGGGAAATCACCAGCCAGCTATGGGAGGACATCGACCTCTCCCGCAAGCTGCTGTTTGTCACCCGCTCCAAAACCCCGGAAGGAGAGTCCCGCGAGATCCCGTTGACCGACCGGCTGCACGAGCATTTGCTCAAAAACCGCAAGGACACAGGTCTCGTCGTCAGTTTCCGCGACCGCCCGATCCGCATCGTGAAAAGCACGTGGAAGACCGCGCTGAAGAACGCCGGTCTGCGCCACATCCGTTTCCACGATCTCCGCCACACCTTCAACACTCGCCTGATGGAGGCGGGCGTCCTGCAGGAAATCCGCATGGCGCTCATGGGCCATTCCTCGGGCTCGAAAGTGCATTCGACCTACACCCACATCGAGCTTCCGGCCAAGCGTATAGCCATCCAAAAGCTGCAGGAGTGGGTCCACCAGCAACAGGAGGAACTCAAGAAGGAGCATGACAATGCCAGCACCGAAGCCGACTGATCCGAAACCGGCACCGGCCCCAAAGCCGGAAGGCCGCAAAGTGTGGAAGAAGAAGACGCCCGTCGAGGTGGTCTTGGAACAAGCCGACAAACTCAAGGCTGAGATTGCCGAGGCGGAAGAAGAGCTGAAAGCCAAACGGCGGCAACTCGAGAAATTCGAGCAAGCCAAGAAGCTGTTCGAAGGGATATGACGCCATGCAGCTTCTAACTGATGAACTCCGCAGCCGCCTGCCCCCGCTGAACGGGCAAGAGGCGGAAGCCGACCCTGTAGTGTACGCCAGGTTCTCCGTGCCCGGCATGGAGCTGGCCTGGTATCCCATCGAAGGAGAGCCGCGAGGCGGAGATTTTCTGTTCTTCGGTTGGATTTCCGGGAGCCGGAATGAGTTTGACTTCTTCCTGCTCTCCAAACTGGAAGCCTTCCGCGGCCTGCTGGACAGCCAGCGGATGGAACGCGACCCGGCGTTTGCCGAAGGCAGGCTCACCGACGTAGTGCCCGCGCCCGATTTATGACGGCGCGGGATCAACTTGAGACCAAGCCTTGTGCTTGGTCTCTTTTTTGGGCGGCCTACTTACAGTGGCCCGCTGAAATGGTTAGTAGGGGGAGAGGGCCCGCCTCCCAAAACGAAAAGGAGCAATCGAAACGTATGAAGAAACTTTCCGTAGTTGTGGCCGGTACCGGCCAAATCCGCGACGTGGAGATCCAGCCCGGCACCACGGCTGGCGACATCCTCCACCAAATCAACCTCCCGGACTACCTGTTGTCCAAGGGTCCGAACGAACCCTTCTTCGCCGCCGCCGAATCCGTCTACGACAAGGTCAAGGACGGCGAGAAGATCTTCGCCTCGACCAAAGCCGAAGTCGGAGAGACGCTGTCGTGCGTGTAAGAGACCTCGGCACCAGGACTGCCCCCGCTTCCATCCGCGAGTTGTTTTCGCGGGTGGTGCGGGGGCACGCCCCCGCAATTCCCGTCCAGCGCCGCCAGATTCCCTACTGGCAGGAGCGCGGCTGGACCCAGACGGGCAGTCGGTACACCGGCCCTTACCAGACCCCGTACGCGGCTTTCCAGGGCTGGATCGAGCAGCACCGCTCCGGGCAGATCGACTTTTTTCTCTACCTTCCCTCGGACGAAATCCGCCGCCACAGCCACTGGACCTGTTTTCAGCATCGCGGCAATGACTGGTACCTGATCCACATGGGCAAGGAGCCTAAGGATGTCGGCTCAGGAATCATGACCATCGAACGCTTAATCACGGAGGCTTACGAACAATGAAAGCGATTCACCTCGAAGAGAAGAGAACGGCGCTGGTTGAGCGGCGCGAGAAGCTGATTGGCCGCTTCAGCGAGGCTGCGCGCGCCCGCAAGAGCACCCGGCGCACTTGCGCGGAGATCCGCCGGACCAACGAGTTTCTGGAAAGCCTGGAGCGGATCAAAGCCGAAAACACCGGCAGGCCGAATACCGGCCCCCGCCGCTACGCGGTCAGTTCCCTGTTCTTGCATGAGAGCTTCAAGAAGCTCACGGCGGACCGGGACGAACAGTTCTTTTTTGTCACGGGTTCGGAAGTGGAAGGCGTACTGGTCCTGGACCAATGGGCGGAGTTTGCGCACCAGCGGCGCAGCCCCATGGGCGTGGTAGCGGATGTGCCCTCCACGCACAACCTGCTCATCAAGCTCGAACAGTTCGGCCATAAGTTCCTGGCCCACTTCCACAGCCACCCTGGGAACGGTCCCGACGCCACGTGCCCCTCCGGGATCGACGAGGGGTTCCAGAGGCGGCTGGAGAGCGCCGGTCATGTGGCGGTGATGGCCATATTCAGCCGCGACGGGTTCATCCGCTTCGTGCGGCTGGACCAGAACCTGGAAATCGAAATCTACGGGGAAGGAGTGAAAAACCATGCACCCGGCGTCTACCGTCTCACAAACCTCGCTTAGGCTGCGCGGCAAGGTCATTGCCGGTGCCGAAGACCGCCAACAGAAGATTCCCGGCTTTGAGCAGGCGGTCTTCTCCAAAAGCAGCGTGCTGTGCGTTGGCGCGGGCGGCATCATTTCACAGATCGCGCCCACGCTGGTACGCAAGGCCGTCGGCCGCATCGCGCTGCTGGATGATGACGTTGTGGAGGCGAGCAACCTCAACCGCCAGCGCTTCTATGCGCGGGACCTCGGCAAGAACAAGGCCTTTGCGCTTGCCGAGAACCTCCAGCGTGAATGTATTGCCGAAACCGAGATCAGAGCCTTTCCGTTTCGCCTGCAGGAGGCGGTCGCCCGCGGCTTCGACCTTTCTTGCGATGTAGCGGTCTGCGGCGTGGACAACAATCCGGCCCGCGTGTTTGCCAGTCGGCACTTCCGCGCCGCCGGCATCCCGGTAGTGTTCACCGCTGTCAGCACCAACGGCGACCACGGTTATGTTTTCGTGCAGGGCAGGGAGGGGCCGTGTATTGCCTGCATGTTTCCGGACATGATCAACGATGACCGCTACCCGTGTCCGGGTACTCCGGCCATCGCCGACATCCTGCAGGCGCTCGGGGCGCTGGTCGTCTACGCCGTTGACACTCTACTCATGAAGCGGCCCCGCACATGGAATTACCGGCGATTGAGTCTGTCCGATGGTGCGACGGACGGTGCTTCCCTGGTAACGTCCCGCGACGGCTGCCCCATGTTCGCGCCCGGCTCTGACAATGCACTCCTCGCTTCCCATTGACGACATCCAGGTAGGTTTCCGCTACCGGAAAGACCTCGGGGATTTGCGCTCCCTGGCTGATAGCATCGGCGAGGTGGGCCTGCTCCATCCCGTGGTCGTCACGCCCGAAGGCCGCCTCATCGCCGGGCAGCGGCGGCTGGGGGCGTGCCGCCTCCTGGGTTGGGCCGAGGTTCCGGTCACTGTGGTCGACCTGTACCAGGCCGCCCGTGGCGAAGCGCACGAGAATTTCGTGCGCAAGGACTTGCTACCCAGCGAGATAGTGGCACTAAAGCGCGCCATCGAACCGCTGGAACGGCGCGAGGCTAGGGCGCGCCAAGGCACTAAGACGGACCTCTGTCATTCCGCCACAGTGGCGGAAGGACAGGGGGACGCCCGCGACAAGATTGCCCGGTACCTGGGCGTCGGGAGAACGACCATTGACCGGGCCGAGGCCGTGGTTGAGGCGGCCGAGGAAGAACCGGACGAATATGGATATCTGGTTGAGCAGATGGACCGCAGTGGCAAGGTGGCCGGCGCCTTCCGCAGGCTCACGGTTCTAAAGCAGGCCAAGGAACTGGACGCTACGCCGCCGAAACTCCCAACCGGCCCTTTCCAGGTGATCGTCGCCGATCCGCCCTGGCAGTACGACACCGGCAGTTCGTTGCCGTACCCCACGATGCCCCTCGAAGACATCAAGGCCATGCCGGTGCGCGACATTGCCGACGAGAACGCCATCTTGTGGTTGTGGACCACCAATGCCCACCTGCCGGTTGCGTTTGAAGTGGTGGAGGCCTGGGGCTTCGAGTACAAGGCGCTGCTCACTTGGGTGAAAGACAGGATGGGTACCGGCGAATGGCTGCGCGGTCAGACCGAGCACTGCATGTTGGCAGCGCGAGGCAAGCCCGTTTTCCTTCACGAAAATCACAGCACCGTGTTGGAAGCGGCCCGGCGCGAGCACTCCCGAAAACCAGAGGAGTTCTACGCCCTCGTGGAGGCAACGTGCCCAGGCGGTAAGATCGAGCTGTTTTGCCGGCAGCACAGAACTGGCTGGCACGTCTACGGCAACGATACAAACAGATTCGGAAACGAAGAACCTTAAAGACAATATGCTTCAATGGGGGCCGCGATCAATTGATCGCGGAATTGCGGATCGGGTGACGGGGAATTACTACTACACCCAGCTTCAACGAGGCCGCGGGACTCTGCGTGCCAATCACGCGCTTCAATGAGGCCACGACCGCGCGGTCGTGGAATTTCTACGCCCGAAAGGTAAGGCAGGTGACGCGATGATGCTTCAATGAGGCCACGACCGCGCGGTCGTGGAATTGACGCCTGCGGTCTGCGCCGGCGAGCGCGTCTGGCTCAAGCTTCAATGAGGCCACGACCGCGCGGTCGTGGAATTGCGCGGCGCGGGCAGAGGGCGGCGTAAGGCGTTGAAAACGCTTCAATGAGGCCACGACCGCGCGGTCGTGGAATTGGGACGGGCTGTCCTGAGCACCCATAACGGATGCCCAGCTTCAATGAGGCCACGACCGCGCGGTCGTGGAATTTTTCCACACTGCGCCGCGCTGGGATACTCTATCGCTTGCTTCAATGAGGCCACGACCGCGCGGTCGTGGAATTCGATCCGCTGTTTTCTCGCCCAGGATTACCCGCGCCTGGCTTCAATGAGGCCACGACCGCGCGGTCGTGGAATTGATTGTGGGGGCGTGCTATTGCACGTCGATGTACTGGCTTCAATGAGGCCACGACCGCGCGGTCGTGGAATTCGGCTCGCCGCCATCCAGCACACGGGCGAGAAGGACGGCTTCAATGAGGCCACGACCGCGCGGTCGTGGAATTGACTTGCTGGCGCAAATGTGCCACATTAGAGCAGATCGCTTCAATGAGGCCACGACCGCGCGGTCGTGGAATTTCCTGCTGGTGGCCGGTGGATTCATCCTGTTGGGATAGCTTCAATGAGGCCACGACCGCGCGGTCGTGGAATTCAGCGCCGGGCACTTCAGCTCGAGCGTGCCGTCGTCGCGCTTCAATGAGGCCACGACCGCGCGGTCGTGGAATTCCCGATGATGAGCGCAAACGGCTTATTCGTCTCATGCTTCAATGAGGCCACGACCGCGCGGTCGTGGAATTGCAGCGTTCGATTGCTGCCTGTAACTCAGCCGGGGTGCTTCAATGAGGCCACGAACGCGCGGGCG